>Ga0265293_10000502_pt1 | contig 93199 bp, 100 predicted proteins | sample Munlanlewell138R_FD_192505 | JGI IMG/M metagenome (GOLD analysis project Ga0265293, IMG submission 192505) | Leachate microbial communities from a municipal landfill in Southern Ontario, Canada - Leachate well 138R | ecosystem: Engineered > Solid waste > Landfill > Unclassified | place... | reverse complement strand
TACCCTATGCATTAGAAAAAAAGTATCCAAAATCTAAGCTTGAAACAAAGTGGCAGTTTCTATTTCCCATGAAAAATATTTCAACTGACCCAAGAACTAAAGAGCAAAGACGCCACCATGTTCATCCGCAAACTTTAGGGCGAAACATAAAAGTAGCATCTCAAAAAGCAAACTTAAACAAGCGTGTAACTTCACATATTTTCAGACACTCTTATGCTACGCATCTACTTCAAGCTGGCATAGATTTGCGAAGCATTCAAGAACTATTAGGTCATAAAAGCGTTGAGACAACCATGATATATACTCATGTTGTGAGCGAGATGAACAAGGCTAAAGTTATAAGCCCATTAGATTTTTAAGGAAAAGTGTTATGAAAATGGTCTCTTGTGCTACTTATGAGGGTATAGATGCAAAGCTTGTGCATGTTGAGTCAACACTTACTAAAGGGCTTCCCTCCTTTTCTATAGTTGGGATCGCCTCTGCTTCGATCAATGAGGCAAAAGATAGAGTAAAGTCAGCACTTTTAAGTAATGAGTTTAGCTTTCCTCCAAAAAGAATTACCATTAATTTAGCTCCGAGTGATCTTAAAAAAGAGGGGAGCCAGTTTGATCTTAGCATCGCTCTTATGATAGCCCTTGATAGTAATGAGAGTGATTTTAGTGAGTGGTTTGTCTTTGGTGAGCTTGGACTTGATGGAACTGTCAAGGAGAATATTCAACTATATCCTCTTATGCTCTCACTTGCAAACCAAAGAGTAGTAAAAAAAGCGATAGTGCCTTTTGAGAGCCTAGAAAAACTCTCTAAGATTCCTGATATAGAGTTTTACGGAGTAAAAACGCTCCAAGATGCGATAACACTTCTTAAAAACCAAGAGAGTGCAACTCCGAGCATAGAACAATCCCAGATCGAGTATCCTTTTTATGAGTTAAAAGGAGAAAAGTACTACTACTCTCATGAGTATGTGGATGACTTTGTTGATGTTAAAGGGCAAGATGTCGCTAAAAGAGCAGCTTTGATAGCTGCTGCTGGGTTTCACAACATCCTTTTTGAAGGTTCACCAGGATGTGGAAAGAGTATGATAGCAAAGAGACTAAGGTACATACTTCCGCCAATGACAAGCGATGAGATACTTGATGTTGCGAAGCTTCAAGCGTTAGAGATGCAAGAGATTGAGTTTAAACCACACAGAAATATGCGAAGCCCACATCACACTTCTACGCTAGCAAGTGTCTTTGGTGGAGGTTTGTCATTTCCATCAAACCTTGCTACTTTCCACTAAACCTTGCTACAATACTTTAAGCTCTTTAAATTACCAACAAAAGGTGTCATCATGAATGATGGAACAGTTGAAATTGATAGTCTTCCAGTAGATAATGAATTATATGTTGTTACAAAATACGGTGGTGTAATTAAAAACCATAGTTTTGCAGTTGATATTCCATTAGTCAAAGTCACCTTAAATAAAATAGAAAACAATAGTATAAAAACCCCTTCCGTAAGTAGTTTAGTCGGACTTCCAGAATTGAGTACTGTAAGAATAGGAACTATTTGGCAAAATAAGGTTCGTCAAGAGAGTTACTGGAAGAACTATAAACATTATGAAGAGAAAATTCCTCTATCATTTAATTTAAAAAAGAACCCAGCTAAGAGTGTTAGGTATATAAAACGTCAAAATGGAAATAGATCAAAACTAATACCTGTAGAACTTGATAATGATAAAAAGACTATAGATGATGACAAGTATTATGGCTCTAGCTTCACAGAATTTATCTCAGAAAGTGGAATTAGGTATATTGTTTCATCTATGGAATTACTTATGAGTACTTATGTCCCGAGAAATAAACTAATAAGAAATGATTTATTATTGCATGATTTAGATTCTGTAGTGGATAAATATCTTAAAGGTTATAGCTGTACGGATAATAAATACACAGTCCATCTTGATAAACTATTAGAAGTTGAAACCATGGCTTTTTTAGCACATTTATCTTGCAATAAAAAGTCTAGAGCAAGTATATCAAAGATCTGGGGAGGATTAGAGGGAAATAGTGCTTTAAATGAAAGACATTTACAAGTACTCCCATATCATCCAGAAAATATCTCATTTAGTGCAAGCGGTGTATGGCTAGATGAACATACATTTTATATTCAAAGAATATATGATCCTAAAGCACCATCTGAGAAGAGTTATAAATTTACAGGCAAAAGAAATGCAGATATGTTAAAAGAAGATTCTACTGAGAAATCTAATGATGATGAATCAAATGATGAACAACAACAAAAATATCCTCTAAATCAAAACCAGATAAATGAACAGACTACAATTAAACATGATAGAAACCCAGGTTCAAACGCTGGCGTAAAATACATAGTATCTGAAACTAAGCCTGATAACGATGAACTGGACTTTGAGGTTGAAGAAGAGATCCAAGTTGATGATACACAAGCAACATCCTATAAACAAGAAAAAAAAGATGTAAAAACTGCATCTTCTGGAAAATTATCTGGCACTAAAGATTCAGAAAAAGTTGCTATGACAAAATATGTAGTTGACGAAAATCCTCCTAGGTTAGATTACGCACTAGAAATAGAAAATTCACTAAATGAATTAATAAGTAAAGGTACTATCAAAAGCATAAAATATATAGATGACTTTGCTGTTGAGCATGATCAGTTGGTATACGCTTCATTTAGTCAAGATCATATAAACCTTGATGGAAGTAAATATTGGGCTTCTGGTTATATCAAAGGTTCTGGTATTGGAAGATCTAGAGCTGGATATAGAAAACTACTAATTATAAAAATAAAGATAGATGGGTTAAAGCCTTTTTACATTATAGAGGTTATACGTAAAGTAGAGAGTGACAAATTTAAAGGAATTGTATTTCAAACTGAGGGCGCTGTAAATCAGATAATGCTAGAAGACATTAAGCGAGTCATTGCAATAAATAAAGGGCACTTCAATAAGCGCAAAAAGCCTTTTCCTGTTAGAAAATCTGCACAATATAAGCATAAATGGGGTGATATGACAAAGCGTTTTGAGAATGTATTTGAATCTTTGAAAGTAAAAAACATATTTGAGTGATTATTTTATTATTTCTAATTCTAAAAGCATTTTTAGTTGTCATTTGATAAAATATATTATTATAAAATTTTATAATAATTAGAAAATTCAGATAAGGCTGTATATTTGGTAGAAAATGATTACACAACACTTATTGGTAACATTAAAAGCTTGACACCCAATGAGAAGAATACAGAAAACGAACTCTATATAGCATTATTAGATCATGCAACAGCAGAACGTGAAGATACAAAAAACATTGCTTTATCAGGTCCTTATGGTGCTGGAAAAAGTACCATATTAAATGCTTTTAAAAAATACAATATCGATAAAAAAGAAGAAAATAGAAAAAAGATAGTCACTATTTCTATGGCATCATTTTGTGAAATTATTGGTAAAGAAGATGTTCAAGTTAAAAATGAATCAGATGAGACACAAGAAAGCACACTGGATGAAGGTAAAGATACACATGATGTTGTCAAAAAGCTTCATTGTAATACTTCTATTACAAATATTAATACCATAGAGAAAACAATTTTACAGCAGCTCATTTATAGTGTTGATAAAGACCAAATACCGCTTTCTAAATTTAGCAGAATTGCAAAAATCAATAAAGACGCAATAAAAAGTAAAGTCTTAGATATATTTTTATGGATTGCATCTATTGTGATATTTTATAACTTTTATGTGATTAAGTCGATATTTTCAAGTTTAAAATATATAGAATCTTTATACATAATATTGATGTTTCCTCTTTCATTTTTAGTGATATATTTGAGTATGAAAAACATTACAGATATTGTGTATTATTTTAGAAGACTCAACCTTAGTAAAATTGCTTTTAAAAATGTAGAACTTATCTTCTCAGATGAAAACAGCTCTGTATTGAATCATAACATTGATGAAATATTGTACTTTTTTGAAGCTACAAATATAGATGTTATACTTATTGAAGATCTTGATAGATTTGAAAAACCAGAAATTTTTGTTAATTTAAGAGAACTGAATAATCAAATTAATAGCAGCTCCCAAGTTAAACAAAAAGTGTCATTTATTTATGCAGTTAAAGAAGATATGTTTTCAAATGAGGATAGAGTTAAATTTTTTGATTTAATAATTCCAGTAATCCCCTTTATTAATTCTGAAAATTCTTACGAGATGATTGATAAAATGATTCGAAACTTAGGGTTAAGAAAGCACTTCTCAAATAACTATATATATGATGTTTCTATATTCATAAATGATATGAGGGTTCTAACAAATATTATTAATGAGTTTTTAGTATATTTTCATAAGTTGTTTTATAAAAAAATTGATAAAAAAATAGATATAGATCTTGAAAAACTTTTCTCAATAATTATATATAAGAATTTTCATCCTGATGATTTTTCTAAGTTACATAAAAGAGATGGTGATTTATATACATTAATTCATAAAACAAAAGATAAGTTTTTGAGTGCATCAGTAGAAAATTTGAACCAAAAAATTCAAACTATTAGAGATCAACTCAATAATTCAGAGGAATACTATTTAGAAAATATAGAAGAGTTAAATAAGTATCTTATGCTTGATATTGGGCAGAAAAATAATATAAATCAGATACTCTTAAATGAAAAATATGAAAGCATAGAAAATATTTCAAAGAACGAAAAGCTATTAAAAGATTTACTTGAAATTAATGAGGAAAGATTGCAATGCTCTAGAACTAATGGTCAAACAGTTTATGTAAATTCTAATAACATTATAAGTTTAAGTAAAACCTCATTGAAATATGACGAAAAAATGGATTTTATACAAAATAAGAAAGCAATAAAACAAAAGGCTCTAAAAGAAGACATAGAGTTATTAATCAAAGAAAAAAATGCTCTTAAGAGTATGACTATTAATCAACTAGTTGATGAAGATAGTGCAAGCGAACATATTCCAAAGTCAATCAAAGAAAGTGAAATACTACTCTATTTAGTATCACGAGGGCATATCTCAACGGATTATCCATCATATATTTCTTTGGTTCATGATCTGTCAGAAATTGAAATAGATTTTGTTAGAAGTGTAAAAAGTTCTAAAGATACAGATCCTAACATCGTATTAAGTAAAGTTGATTCTATAGTTAAAAAACTATCCTTGAATGACTTTAAAAAAGAAAGTGTATTAAATATTAGTCTTGTTGAATATCTTGTTAAGAATCGAGAACAATATTCTGACAAATATAGCGCACTATTGGACCTTTTAAAAAAACAAAAAGAAAATATTAATAACTTTATATACTTATATCTTAGATTGCCAGAAACAGATAAGTCTACCTTCGTAAAAGAATTAGCGCATATCAAAAATGATTTATGGAATGACTTAGTTAGTATGACACTTATTGACTATGTTGATGAAGATGAACTCCTATATTTATTATTTATGTATGCAGATTTAGAGGATATCATTAAGACAAATGAGTCGACAAATAGTATTACGACGCATATAAATGAGATGTCAAATTTTATTCGATTTGTCACAGAAAAAAAATTACCAATAAAAAAAGTACAAGACTATATTAAACGTACTAAAGCTAGAGTCGAAAATATTTCTATGCCTAATAGTGACGAAGAAAAAGTACTTTTTAAATTCATATATGATAATGATTTATATTTAATAAATCTATTTTCACTTCAAAAAATATGTAGCTATTACAAAGGTGACTATTCTGGATATGAAGGATCAACAACCTATTCAAATTTATCAGAACTTCCAAATAAGAAAGTTATAGAATACATTGATGAAGAAATTAACCTATTTATTGCTGATGTATATATGACTTTTAAACACTCTGAGACGGATAGTGCAATAAAAAGTATAATAGATAATCACAGGCTCGAAGACCACTATAGACAAGTTGTTATAGAGCAGATGGAAAATGTATTTGAAGATGTGGAATTTGTTGATGCAATTTCTTGGGAACATTTATTTAAGTATCGAAAAGTAAAGCCTAGTTGGAAAAATGTATTAACTGTGTATAGTGAAAATGAAAACTCTATTCCGGAGTATGTTGTAGGTTATTTAAATGAGAAAGAAGTCGTTGAAACATTAAGAAAACAAAGTTTATTAGACGTTAATGGTTATGAAGAAAACGAAGAGTTCTTAAGAGATTTTAGATATTCGCTGTATTTTAAAAGTAATTTGACAAATGAGAATCTTAAGTTATACAGAGAGACTTCTAATAGATGCTGGAATGATCTTGACATCGGAGATTTCAATACAGAAAAGCTTAAGACTATTGTAATGTCTAATTATTTGTGTACAGAGCCAAACAATTATAACAATTTAAAAGAATTGACAAATAATGTTGATAACCTACATATTCTTCTTATTGAAAACAATGTAGATGGTTTCTTAAAAGAAAAAGCTGATTATGATTTAGGACGTAAAGATTTAGATTTATTATTAAACTCTTCAAAACTAAAAAATAGTTCAAAATTAGAGTTATTTAGTTTTATGGAATTGGAATTGGTTGATTTTAAAATTGACTTTGAGTTTTTAAAGTATGTATTGTCTATGTCGCTGATAGAACATACTGATAAAGTTGAGCTCATAATTAATCAAGTGAGTTTTCTAGAAGAGGAACAGGCTATAGAACTTGTTTCAATGCTAGGCGGACAATTTGAAAAGATAATCACTCAAAAACAATTTGATTTAGAAAATAACGAGTTAAATGAAGCACTAGCAGTTGTACTTGATGCAAAAAGATTTATAAAGAGTTTTGTTCCAATGAGTGGTCAATCTGCTGGTAGATTAAGAATAAGAACTAAAGTGAAATGATGACAAAATATCAATCTGAAAAAGAACAAAGAACTGTTTCAAAAAACTATATATACAAATCATCTTCAAATATAGCTGAGTATGACCATCTTTCTTATCGTATAGAATTGCATAAATATGGAAGTCATTTCAAAAATGATATAGAGGAAACATTAAAACTAAATTCTACAAGTGAAATATCTAAAAAAGAATTTGACGCCATGATGAATATACACTCAATATTGTGGCATGAGTATACACATTTTTTAGATCATTCAACAACGTTATGGGGACTAGAATACAATATCAGAACTCTAAACCTATATAGTGCTATTAGAGAAAAAAATGATGAAGAATACATTGATGATAGGTATGAGGTTTTTTGTCTTAACTTAGCAGAAGAAAGGCTTCATAAATTAATCACAAAGCATAAAAGTTCAACAAATGAATATACAGTTGGATATAGGCTTAATTATGATAAAGAGTTAGGTGTTTATGCTCAGTATAGTCTTTATGATAAAACAACAGCAATAAAAGATACTATTTTTAATATTGATATGGCAGACCCTGTCTGTGAAGTACCGTTAAGTATGTTAGCAGTAATTGAAGCAAATGCTTATGCGCAAGAAATTCTTTTTAAATTTAATACTATAAAGCGATATAAAATAAATGAAAAAGAAGAAATTAAAAAATTGCGAGAAGAGCTAAATAATGATATAAATAACTGTGAAATGTCTGAATATACTATAATGATTAGACATGCACTCCAAGTTTTTCCATGTTTAGATTTTATCAAAGTCCTTGAAATAGTAAGTGCTGTATCAAGGCTAGTGTTAAATATGCCTATATTTTTATTTGGTACAGTTAATCACCATTATATTAAAAGTGTTTTTAAATCTGAAGCAGAATATGTAAAGTATTTAATACATGATCATGCTAGAGGATCTAGTAGGGCTTCATTTTATTTAATGTTTATTCAATGGCTGTCTGGAGAACATGCTGAAAGTACAGAGTTTAATATCGAAGATGAACTAGATAAGATTATTACTGGTGTTACTAATGGAAGGATGACACTGAACTCTGTTGATAGTATGTATAAACTTGAGCTTGAAACAGCACTAAAGTTTATTTTAGAAAAAGAATATTCAAATCCTTTGGGAAAAATATCTAATATAAATATAGAACAAGCTCATTTGTATAAAAACTTTGAGTTTAATTTTTCTAAATTACTACTACCAGAGTTTATGCTTAAAGACGGTGAAATAGTTCAGATGCCACAATCTCTAAATTTAAATCTTGAAGAGTATGCTGATGAAATATGGGATGAATATTCCAAAGTTGATGATTTAATTCAATCCGGTTTTAGAAAACGAAAAAATATAGCAGAGTTAGGAGGTGATATGTACCGTGATCATCTTCTTTCAATAGAAGAATCAAAGAGGAAACATAATTTATCAAAGCTTACAAGAACTCAAAGAAGAAAAGCTGATAGAAAAGCTTTAAAGCAACAAAAAAAATTACTTAAAAATAATATATAAGGCATATAATGATAGATGTATCTAGTTTATTAGCTCCATTGTTACAAGTATGGTGGATATTACCTATAATCTTTATCATTCTGTTCTTTAAATCTTCAGCAGGAAAAGGATTACTGGGAGAGTCTTTAGTTAATATTGTTTTAAATCTAAGGCTTGATGAAAACAAGTATAAGGTTTTAAAAGATGTTACAGTTGAAACCGAAGATGGAACTACACAAATAGATCATATTATTGTATCCCAATATGGCATATTTGTAATAGAGACTAAAAATATGAAAGGCTGGATATTTGGTGATGAGCATCAAAAGACATGGACCCAAACTATCTATAAAAATAAAAATAAGTTTCAAAACCCACTTCATCAAAACTATAAACATGTTAAAGCCATTGAAAGTATGCTTGGTATAGATATAAATAAAATATTCTCACTTGTAGTTTTTGTAGGTGATAGTACTTTTAAAACTGATATGCCACATAATGTTGTTTATGCAGGTGGTATGCTTAAATATATAAACTCAAAAAATAAGATAGTGTTTTCAAGTATTGAAGTGAATAGATTAGTACGTGAGATAGAGTCCAATAAGCTGTCTAGATCAATAAAGACACATAGAGAGCATGTAGATCATCTAAGAAGTAAAAATGAAGTCAGAAGCACTGTAAAGAGACCTGTTTATAAAAACAATATGTCAGAGTGCCCTAGGTGTGGCGGTGAACTAGTGTTTAGAGTTGCTAAAAGAGGAGTAAGTGCAGGTAGTGAGTTTTATGGGTGTTCTAGTTACCCTAGGTGTAAATATACAAAGAGTATTTAAATTAAATATAGGAGTAGTAAAATGGATACAAGTAAATTGAGATATGCAGGTTTTTGGATTAGGTTTGGTGCAACAATGATAGATGCAATAATACTTATGATGATAGTGATGCCATTGATGTATTTTTTCTATGGAGATCAACTCCTATATAATGATGCTTTTATTATGGGACCAGCAGATTTTGTAATAAACTATGTATTTCCTTTGGTTGCCACAGTGTTGTTTTGGAAGTATAAGTCTGCTACACCAGGAAAGATGGCGTTAAAGCTAAAAGTAGTGGATGCAAAAACTGGGGATCCGCTTAGTGTAGGTCAGTCTATAGGTAGATATTTTGCATACATATTATCTGCTATACCTTTGTTGCTAGGTTATTTCTGGGTTGCATGGGATAGCAAAAAACAAGCTTGGCATGATAAATTAGCTGGAAGTGTTGTTGTAAGAGAAGAACTAACAACTGAAGATGTGAACTTTTCAGGATAATGAATCACATAGACTTTTCAGCAGTTATTTTAAATACATACTCTCAAACATGGTTTATGTGGATAGGATTTTTAGTGTTTGGGTTCTTACTTCTAAAATTTTCTGACGTTATTAGTGTTAGCAAGAGAGATAAAAACAAAAAAGAAAGTGCTGCAATAAGTATGATGGCTATAGGAATTGTTGTCCATATATCTGTTATTGTTGCTCTATTTAAAAGTGTTTAGTTTTGAATTAAGGATAAAATGTGGCGTGGGAAAATGATTTATTAGATAGAGAGAAAGAAGGAGAGTTTTTATTAAAGTATTTGCTTGCCAAATATGAGAGGGACAAAGATCTACCTTATGTTCTTAATATCAATTCTGAATGGGGCTTTGGTAAAACAAATTTTCTTGAAAATATGACTTTAGATTTGAAAGAAAAAAAGCATCCTGTAGTTTATTTTGATGCATGGAAAAATGACTATACGGATAACCCTTTGCTTGCATTTATATCCGAGTTAAATTCATCTTTAGATAGTTATTTTTCAAGATCGCCAAAAACAAAAGAACTATTCAAAGAAACTATTAACGCTGTAAAAAATACCACTATTTCTATTGTGTCGAAAAAATTAACTGGATATGCAGCTGATGAAGTTGAAGAACTATATAAAAGTTATATTGATGATTCAGAAAGTGATTCAGTAGATAATAATAGCAAAGAGAATGAATTTGAACAAGGTGTCGCAAGTATTATTGCCAAAGCTTCCGAAATATCTTTGCAAGAGCATCAAACTATTAAAAACAGCATAGAAACATTTAAAATTAATATGGCTAAGCTTTTGAAGCGTCTTGACAATATGGAATCTAAAAAACTACCTATGTTTATTATGATAGATGAACTAGATAGATGTAGACCTAACTACGCTATTGAATTGCTAGAAAATATTAAGCACTTATTTGATGTACCAGGTATATATTTCATTGTAGCGACAGACTCCAGACAACTAGCACATTCTATAAAAGCAGTGTATGGAAGTGATTTTTCATCTGAAAGATATTTAAAAAGGTTTTTTAATCAGGAATATAATTTATTAGAACCAGATAGTTATATATTTGCAAAAAGCCTCTTTGAAAAAAATAACTTACTTGACAATACTAAGCTTTTTTCACCAATAAATGGGGAGTTAAATAATAACTCCAATGCTATAGTAGAACTATTTCGCTTGTATAGTGATTTCTTTCAACTTAGTTTACGCGATCAGGAACAGTGTGTTGATTTGATTAGTGCAATAGCGTTGACCTGGGATAGGGACAACTTTATACACTTAGGGTACTTATTATTTTTGATAATCTTAAAACAAAGAAATAGTGAAGAATTCATAAAATATCATAATATGAGTGAAAGTAAGAAAAGAAGTGCAATATCACCAGATTATATATCCTCAATGCTTGGTACAAAAACAACAATAACATTCAAAGATTACACTTTTGATAGTAATATGTCAGGAAATATTACTTCCCATAATATTAATGAAGTTATAAAAGCTTATTCTGATAATTTAGATAAAAATATAGAACAGCTAGTTGGTAGTAATAAGCAACCAGAGTTTAAAGATAAAATTATGAAAAAAATCAGGAGTGAACTTCCTAGTAGCTGGATATCTAATAAAGAACCTCCAAAGTATGATTTTAGTAACTACACGAGTTTAGTAATGAGAGTAAGCAACTTTTCATGAAAGGATACGCTTGAATAAATTACTATTATTATTAGTCTGTGTATCACTATTAGCCCAAAATGAATCATTCTCAAAATCAAAGAAAATGCTTCGTGATATATACAAAGGTCATCAGACTACTATCTATTGTGATTGTAAATATAACTACAAAGATAAAAAGAATATGATCGATAAAAAGTCTTGTGGGTATATACCTAGAAACAAGTATACTAAAAAAGGAAAAGTAAATCAAAGAGCTAATCGTATAGAGTGGGAACATCTGATTCCAGTTGAGAACTTTGGTCGTCAGTTTAGTTGTTGGCGTGAAGGTGACGAGAAATGCATAAAGAAAAATGGCAAAAAGTACAAAGGTCGAAAGTGTTGTGAGAAAGTGAATCAAAAGTATAGAACTATGCAAGCAGATATGCATAACCTTTTTCCGGCTGTTGGTGAGTTAAATGGTGATAGAAAAAATTTTAGATTTGATTTTGTAGAAGCTAGTGGAGGTCAATATGGTGAGTGTAAATTTGACGTACTCTTCAAACAAAAAAGAGTTAGAGTAAAAGAAGATATAAGAGGTGTTATAGCCAGAAACTATTTATACTTTAATAAACAATACGGCATGAAGCTATCTAAACAGGAACTAAACAAGTATCAATCTTGGAATAAACTATACCCGCCAAATGATTGGGAGATTGAGCGTAATGATAAAATTGGACAAAAGCAAGGGAACTTAAATGAGTTTATTAAGTGAAATGATAATAATTTTGTAAAGTTTTTTTGACAATTACATATAAAATATCTTGACAAATTTAACATAACTATGTATCATTCCACTAATTATTTGGAATAGATATTGCTAATTCTATTTTTTAATTAAACATAAAGCTTTTTTTGACGATAATACTTCATATAGAGAAGGGTTAAATTAGTATCCATATTAGTCCCACGAACTAATCCGCTAGTGGGCTTTGGATATTGATTTAACCCTTTTTTTTTATCAAAAAGGTAATTTTATGAAGAAAGTAGCATTTTTTGTAGATTGGGATAACCTTAGAAGGATTATTCAAAATATAAAAAATCGAGCCCGCAGAACTTCTACACCTTTTGATTCTTTTGATTTCAATAATCCCAAACATATATCTAAACTCTTTAAAGTATTCCTTGATGAGGAAAAAGAAGAGTATTACAGAATATTTTTTTACACAGCAAAGCCACTTAAGGATAACGAAATTAAAGACCAGCTTCGAAGCGAAGGAAAAAAAAGATCTTATCAAGAATATCTAGACAATATAGGTGTTGAAGATAGAATATACAACCTAGCTAAAAATTTTTTAGACGAGATGGTAAATGAAGACTTTATAGCATTAAGAACAGGAAAAATGCAAGTAAGAGGTGTCCATAATGATGGTAGACCAGATATTGTGCAGAAACAAGTAGATATGCTTATTGGTTTGGACATATCAGAAGTATCTTATAATAAGCATGCCGATAAAATAGTTGTATTTTCAAAAGATACAGATATGATACCTGCATTAAAAACTGCAAGGATTAATGGACTAGAAGTGAATATAGCAAACTTTAATGAAAATAATCACATAGCAAACGATATAAAAGTTCATTCAGATAGAATTATTACAAAATCTTTCGAAGAACTAAACGCGTCTGTTTAACTCCTTGATTGTGTAATTATAAGTTTATAATATTACAATAACTTTATCATACATGAAAAGATAAAATAGATGAATAAATTTATTGAAAAAATTTCTAATAATTATTGGCAACTACTTGTATTTATAGTTATTTTTGTTGGCTATATTACTTTTTCATTTTATATGGGAATTAATGGATTTTCATTTGTAGATATTGATATAAAACAAATTGTAGGACTTGGGCTTTTATCAGGCATTTCGATAGTTTGGGTTTTGTTTTTTTCATTAAAACAAATAATCAAAATAAATCTATCTGCCTTATTTATTATTTCTTTTGCTCCTCTGCTTTTATTTAAAATTGTAAGTAATATTAACTATGAGATAAATTTAATTTACCTTGCACCAGCAATCATCATAATTGGAATATTTGTTATTGCGAACTTATCTGAAGAGCATAATTACAAAAAATCAAATGGATACTTTGCAAAAGATAATTTATTAGATAAAGTATTGATTCCAGCATCAGGAACTGTACTTATCTTAACTCAATTTGATGTATCTCTTATTGCTCTATTCTTATTAAATTTTTACTATTTGTATATCTTCAACAAATATACAAATATGCAAATAGGACATAAAATTATCCTCGTTGTAGTATTTATCTTATTTCAGCCATTATTAAGTGCAATTATCATTAATCAAACAGGTCTATCGTTAGCAAATTTTGATAAACAATATATTTCTATAAAACAAAACGATAAAAATATAAATGGGATACTGATTTATCAAAATCAACAATCATTTTTTATCCATGAGAATAATAGCTCAACCATAGTAGCAAAAAGTACTGGATTTGAAAAAGCTACACTGAAACGGTTTGATTACAAAAACAGTACTCCTCTAAGCTATATAATTGATATAAGAAAAGATAAAAGCGAGTAGTTGTCTAGCTTCAAAATAGTGTTCCCTGGTACCTTGCTATTTTAGGTGGATAGAATAGCCCAATAATAGTGTATGGATTTTTTGTTTTTCTAATATGCATTTGTCTCATAGTGCCCAAAAATAAATATAAGTCTTTTTTGAAGAGAGTTAATAGTTTTTCTCTAACTTTTTCGGCTCCTAACATAGGAGTTTTTTGATAGTTTAGATATAGCTGAGAAATTTCCCAATCAATAACACTCATGGAACTCTCTCTTCCTGAATCATCTTCAAATTTTATTTTAAACTTATAAGGCACATGCGGCATTGCTGTAAATTCAACTTCACAAGAATTTGCATCAAACAAAGACATATTTGCATTTTTAAAATCTATTTTTTCTTTTTCTGTCAATTCTTCAATAGGGTTATTTATTATCTCTACGTCAATATATCTAGTTGGCTTAAATGTGCACAAAGATAAATTATTGTGAATATTGGCTCCGTTGATGATTTCGTCAAGGTTCTTATATATTTTGGTTTGTTCTAATATTAAAGTTTTGCGTTGTACCCAATGTTTATTAGGTGGGATGTGCTCTAATAATTCTATAGAAGAAGTATTGATTTTGTGGCTTTCTACTCTAGGATCACTACTGTCAGGAATAATTTCAGCTTTTATCCATGTATATTTTTTAAATTTTCTATACTCCTCAAGTGTTCTAAATGGAATAGGATATATACGTATCCATTCACCATCTTCTGTGATACCAGCTGTACACACTAGTTCTTTGTACTTTTTAGACCTTGTTGGATATGTTTTTGCTGTAATAAATATGTTTTTAGTAGTTGTTAAAATAATATTTCCTAAATTACAATTTATGAAATATTATTATAGCTTATTCCGTATTTAATTTTTAGTGACTTTGCTATTACTCCTCTATGGCAATACTCTATGTCTTTTTCAAAGCATGTTAGAGCAATTTTTTCTTCGTTTGCAATTTCACCTATATACTCCAATGCTTGTTGTGCACCTTCTGATTTTAAAGTAGTGCTTTCATATTCTAAAAAAAGTTTTTTATAATCATCTAAATTATTTAACTCTTGTCTGTTTTCAGATTCTATACCAAGTTCAGGCAAGTGTATATATTTAATTCCTACTTGTTCAACAGCATGTTTTAATATATTTTTTGAAAATCCAAATTTCATACTGAATGGGTTTTTTCTTACATCACATAGTATATTAATATCGTTTTCTATAAGTTTATTAATATAGTTTTCGAATGTGATACCTTCATAACCTATTGTAAATAAATTTTCAGAAGCTGCAAAAAGCTTTGGTTGTTTTGTATATTTTTTATCTAAAAACTTATAAGCAATCTTGCTATTTAAAGTGTAGTATGGATAATTTTTATACACGTAAGCGATAAGCTCATCACCTTTTAAATTTTTATATTTTTCAAAGAAAGTCAAAAGTGTATTTTGGTCTTTTTCTTTTAATAATTGTATAGGATTGAAGCCATTTTCTTTTTCTTCAATAAAGTTATCTGTATTATTTAGATCAACAAAAGAGTAGTTATGCATCGTTTTGAGATCTGCATTAGCTTGAAAGGAATAGCATCCATAGTGATAAGGAATAAATTCATAAGCCTTTTTTTTTGGCATGACTTCCTCTACAAATAAAAATAATAATTTTTGCAAATCAAGCTTCGATAGTTTTCCACCAAAAGCATGAAGTAAAGCCAATAGTATTTTTTGCCTATAAAAAGCTGGTTGTGTTCTTTTATTCATAACATGTATTATAGCTAAATTAATAGATAAAATCAATATTTTATTGCATATAATTAATAAAATATTGTATATTTACTACTAAATAATTGAATTATTTATATATTTTATTGAAATAGATATTTTTTTATTGTATTATACAGATGAAAAAAAATAAGGAATATGTTTGACTTATAGTGAGTTTATGGATTGGATAAAAGATAATGACATTAACTTGCAAGAAACAGCTGAATATCTAGGGTATAGCAAAACTAGTATATCAAACAACTGGTCTAAGCAAAAAAAGGTTCCCAAGAAAGCGGAAGTAGCATTTAAGTTGTTTTTAGAAAATAAAAAATTGAAAGAATCTAGAAACAGAGGTGCTGCTTTACATAATATACTTCCAGTAAAAGCTTTAAAGTTGGCAAATGAAAAATGCGCCAAACATGATTTGGAATTAGAAGAATACATTACATCGTTAATAATATCAAATATATAAATATTCTACTGTCAGACGACAAACTAAAATGTGCACTACATAAAGGAATAAATGAACTGTATGAAACTAATACAGATAAAATAAATAAATTATATGAAATAAATACAAATGAGCCTACAAAATCTAAAAAGTTAAAATAAAACAGATAAACCTTTTGATAAAAATATATTTATTGTACAATTAAAAAATCTTTAAAAAGGGTACAAAATGTCAAAAGAAGAAGTAATCAAATCTATGTCTGAAGAAGCTGCTTATCTTATTGCGAATAAGAAGTTCTCTAGAGAAGCTGCAATCAGCCGAGTTATTGAGCTTAATGAGAGTAGGGAAGATAGCTCTAACTTTGTTATATCTGACGAGGATACTGGTGAAATTCAATATTTACATTCAGAACTAGAAGAAGAAAAATTTGAAAAAACAAATCAGATTAAACAAATTGCGAAAGAACTATACGATAGTATCGACGATGCAGTTGATGAAGGTTAATTTAGACTATTTTTAATTATCAACTTATTAACTAGGTATTTAATGAAACTATTTCTATTATTAGTGTTATTAACAACGCTTTTGCTCTCTGCTAACGAATCATTCTCCAAGTCAAAAAAAGAGCTCCGTAAAATCCATAGTGACCACCAAGTAACCATCTATTGTGGATGCAAATACAACTACTCAGACAAATCAAATATGATAGATAGAGCATCTTGTGGATATATTCCTCGTAACGAATACACCAAGAAAGGTAAAGCTAATATAAGGGCAAAACGCATCGAATGGGAGCATCTCATCCCTGCTGAAAACTTTGGAAGACAATTCTCTTGCTGGAGAGATGGAGACTCTAAGTGTGTAACCTCAAAAGGCAAAACCTACAAAGGTCGCAAGTGTTGCGAAAAGGTCAATCAGAAGTATAGAATAATGCAAGCTGATATGCACAATCTCTACCCTGCTATTGGAGAGCTTAATGCCGATAGAAGCAACTATAGATTTGATTTTGAGCTACCAAATGCAACTCAGTATGGAGAGTGCAAGTTTGAGGTAGATTTTAAAGGCAAAAGAGCTAGAATTAAAGAGGATGTACGAGGCATAGTTGCTAGAACCTATCTTTACTTCAATAAACAGTATGAGATGAGCATATCTAAGCAAGAGATGCAAAAGTTTAACGCATGGAACAAGCAATACCCTCCTAATGATTGGGAGATAGAGAGAAACAAAAGAATTAATAAAGTTCAAGATAACTTTAATAAGTTTATCGGACAATGAAAAAACTACTTATTTTATTGCTACTTGTTTGCAGCATATCAATACATGCGTTTGATGTAAAAATTGCTCAAAAATTAACTTACAGACTAGATGTTCAAACAGTTGATGGAATTAAAGGCTTAGGTACAGCAGTAGCTATCTCTAGCGATGGTAAACTCATTACTGCATATCATAATGTAGATTCAGCTAAAAGTGTTGTAGTGGTTGATTATAAGGGCAATCAGCATAATGTAACTATAGGAGAGATATCAGTAGAGCATGATTTAGCATATCTTTATATCGAGGCAAAAGAAATAAGCTTTGCTAAGCTCTCAACTACAACTCCAAAACTTGCAGATGATATTCATGTTTTAAGTTACGACAATCTACTACTTAAAGGCATTGTTTCAAAAGTAGAGGAAAATGGTGTGATTATAAATGTTGAAATTTCAAAAGGCACATCAGGCGGTGGTATCTTTAACTCTAAAAATGAACTAGTAGCAGTAGCACTAAACAAAGACATGCTTGATAATACCTCATTTGGGGCTACTGTAAATGTCTTTAAGTCAATTATTGATAAATACAAACCTCTACAACTTCAAAAATCAAGTAGCAATAACTATGATCACTCATACTGTCAAAATGAAGATGATTTAGCTGTATGGAGTAAACATGCTAAATCTAGTAATCTAAATATACAAGAGTATCATGCTTTATTTTTAGGACTATGTGAAAAAGTTAAAAATAGAGATTTAACTACAGAACAGGCTCAAATTATTTTTATGAAAGCTAATAAGAGATTATTTGGGAAGTGACTTATACTACGCCATATTCTGCTAGTAAATTACACACAACCAGCTCTTCATATAATAAGCAAACTACTATATTTTAGTAACTTTTGGATAAAAGGGTATAAAATATATTTTCTGTTAAAAAAGAGCTTTGAACTGTTTATAGAAGAAGCTGGAGCGTAGAGATGTATTTATAACAAAGTAAAAATAAATATCATTTGGTATACTTTAGTTATAAAATTATTTCAAAGGCATTAACCATGAACTTAGAAGCAACAATCAAAACAATAGATGAGAGAACAGAGTTAATAAGCGAAGCGTTTGCAAAAACTATTTTCTTACTAAAAGATATGCAAGAAGAAAATGCACAACTTAAAAGAGAAGTGCCAAGAGCTAAGAGAAGAGATGAATAGTGGACTTAGTGAAGCTAGACTAAGAGCTACGCTTAAAAAGTTTGCAGAGACTGATGGTGTTAGTGCTGATGATTTTAAGACATACTATTTAAAGTTCAATAGCACAGCGAATGGTTCGTATAATTTTATGCAGGAAATTAAAGAACTTATCAAAGACGAGAGTATAAAAATTCAAAATGCTAGTTATAGTGGTAGTCGTTCAGCTGTGTATTGCTAGAGAATACAAATAATTAAATGAAGAGGTATGTATTATAATGAGTAGAGAATATTTTGACAACGACAATCAGTATAAAGGTAAAGATAATACCCAAGAAAAAACAAAAAAATCTAAAACATCTTATATTAATAATAGTCGTATGTTTGAAATACAAGTACCTCTTGAACTAAAAGCAAGTATAAACGATAGAGCTTATGTAGAGTATATACTAAGCTCTAGTAATACTAAAGCAAATAAGTTAGCTGCTGTTGGGGATAGTGGGAGTAATAGTTATGGCACAAGGATAACACAATGAGTACAGAAATAAAAAGACACGGACTAGATTCACTACATGGAAGATTAATTGATGCAGTTAATGACTTCATAGTTGAAAGAGGAGAAAAGATCGATAGAAGTGGAGCTTATGCTTTGCATTTTGGAGCAGGTTCAGGTGGTAGGATTATCCACTATCCTGAGACTTATATAGAAGGTGGTGGTATTGATAGCGAGGGAGTTTACTCTAGCTACACACTAATTCCAAGTAAAAAAACTCTTTATAAGGACTACTTTGCAGAAGATGGAAGATTTGCTGAGGAGTTTGATTTTTCTCATGTGATGGATAGAGATTAAAAATTAAAATCAAAAAAAACTGCATTAAGTGATAGTTTCGTAGGAAATAAGTTGATTGTGAAAATAGGGTTATATATGAAGATTTTTCTAAGTCAATTTTGTGGCAGTAGCTGAGCATAAATGATAAAAATACGAAATTATACAGAGCTTGTTACATTTATACTCATATATATGTATATAAATGAGTATAAAAGGGCATTTATGCAAGTGTATGTTAAACTTGTTTTGATATTATTTCAAAATTTGTTTGTGATAAGGAGTTCTAATATGGCTAGTGTATATGATGTTGCTAAATATATTTTAGAGCAACAAGGTGTTATGACAGCGATGAAATTACAAAAACTCGTGTATTATTCTCAGGTATGGTCTCTTGTGTGGGATGAAGAAGAATTGTTTAATGAGAATATTGAAGCATGGGCAAATGGTCCAGTCGCTCCAGAGCTATACGCTATACATAGAGGTTTGTATAATTTAGATGGAATTAAAGAAGGTAATATCAGCAATATAACACTTAATCAAAAAGAAACTATTGAAATAGTCTTAAAAACATATGGTAAAAAAACATCTCAATGGTTAAGTGATAGAACGCATAGTGAATCTCCTTGGCAAGAGGCGAGAAAGAAAGCTAATACTGAAGAGGGTGATAGATGCAATGAAGTTATAACCACTGCTTCAATGATGGAATATTATAGTTCTTTATAATGGCTAAGAAAAAAAAGATTCCAAAATATATATTAGACTCTGAAACATCAAAAGAGGTTAGGTTGTCTGCTAAAATTCCTGATAGTTTTGATAGACACGAACCTTCTTGGAAATTTAATTTAATTGACAATGATGGACCTTGGGGATGGTCTAATATAGACACCAGTGAAAGATGGGATATATTATCTAATAAAATTAACTTTAAAGAAAATCTTAATTGGGCTGAGTTGAAAGAAAAAGGTAGCCATAACATTGAGATTAATAAGCTTACAAAAAAAGCACAAAAAAGGTTAGTAGAAATTGGTTGCAACGATATTGATGAGTTGTTTTCATTAAGAATATCTGGAAAAGAAAGAATATGGGGCATAAGAGATAGGTTTGCACTGAAAATAATTTGGTGGGATCCAGAACATGAAGTTTGCCCATCTCTTAAAAAACATACTTAAGAAGGAATGGCTTGACCTATTGTAGTGAGAAGTTTTTTAATGGAGTGCATTATAATTGTAAGCAATATCCAATAGCTAACAATTTAGGATTAAATAAAATTGTATATTATAGGTTTTTCAAGTGCAACGAAGAATTATCCTCATATAAAAAAATAACTTTTATTGATAATTTTGAAAAAACTTTGTGGAATATAGATAAGCCTTTATCGGAAGATGAGTTTAAAAATATTCTGAGTATTTTAAATAAAACATTTACTAGCTTAAAGAAAAAGAATCAAGAGCATAAAACTCTAGCTTCAGGAACAAAGATATGTGTGAATCACTTGGATATTAATATTGATTATTCTCGTGCTATACTTATAGAGAATGATAGCTTAGTAATCTTTCAAGATTTTTCACTAGAACAAAAAGCATATCTAGAAAGTATTATTAAAAAAGGAGCTTTATAATGAGTAAGATAGAGGAGTTATTATTGTTATCTGAAAATGATTCAGAAGCTTTTGATAATTTGGTTTATTCAATTGCTGATACAATAGAAGAAGATAATTCTGCACTAGCTGATAAACCTTACATAAACAAAAGTGAGCTTGTTGCAGGGTATAAAGTTTATTATGGATACAGATTGGCAAATGAAAAAGCAAAAGGCAATGGAATTGTTACTCACGCAGAAGTAGCTATTTTTAATATTTTTAATTTTTTAGGAGTTGTTGTTATTGGCAATTCTAAAATATTAGAAGAAGTAAAAGATACAATTATGGCAAAACTGCGAAGACAATAAGAATTTATAATTAATAATTCAGTCTTAAAATAAGTTGTTTCTTATCATGGAGCAGTTTTGTTGAGCAATTACAAAAATCTTCAATTCTAATTCGAGCAGGTGCTTCATGTAGCAATGAATACAACTTATCGCCGTTGTGAAGAAGAGATTGATAGTATGTTCAAATATTTGTATAAAGACAAGGTTCCAACACTAAAAGAGATTCAGGATATCTCAGGATGGAACCTATCTTATGGTAGTGAAATGCGGATAAAGTGGTTAAAACTACAAACCTAACCATTAATCATCATCTTTTTAATTTATAAAAAATATTATAACGAATCAAAGTTATTTCTTTTGGTCTGGGATATTTATTATAGGCATTTAAAATAACCTGTTCTGAAGTTGCATCCAAAATATCGTAACCACTTGTTTTTATTACTTTAAAATTAGTCATCGTTCCTTTTGGATGTAAGTAAAATTCTACTGTGTTATCGCTATTTACATTTAAATCTTTTGGTAAATTAACCCTTGCAATTCTACTAAGAACTTGCTGAGTTATTCTTCTCATAATTTCTTTATTATTCAGTATATATTGCTGTTGTCCTGGCGTGAATTTACTAAACTCATCTCCATATAAGCTTTTAATGCTGTTTCGATCTTCTGCTATATGTTTTATTGAGTTCGCATTTAAAGTTGCTATTCCTACAGCAAACAATAAAATAATTAAAATCTTTTTCATAAAAACTCCCTCTTTTTTACAAGTATACCCTGGGTTTTACGATTTGAACCTCTTTAAAAATAAGGCAAAATGAAATATTTCTAACTTTTTTGACATATTTTTTATAAAATTTCATATATATAAATAGTATTATAATACTAATCATAATCATAAAAATAATATTTAAATATATTAAATTACCTATACTGACTATATATATACTTTAATTTAATATTAAAATAATAATTATGAATATAATACAAATCATTATTTATATTTTTATGCTATAATAATGTTAGATAATTTATTAAGTAGGTGACACAGGTGGATTTACAAGAGCTGTTTATTTCTATTCAAAACAATATTGCTACAAGTGAGAAGAGAAAGAATATTCCTTCGAAAGAAATGGCAGAAAGAATTCACTGTTCAAAAAGCACTTACGATAAATATTTAAGTGGAAAGTTGACACCAAAGGCAGCAGAGAGCATTATGTGCTTATTGTCTATGCTTAGTGAAGATGATCTACTTAGAACTGTCGCACAATGGAGAGAGAAGTCTACATGCGATAATAAAACAGCTAGTCAAAAGGATAAAAAATGAGTAAAATACCAGACATGAAAAAAGAGACAAATAAATTAGGTGATTTTTATTGGGCTTATGCTGATATTTTAAGAGGAATCGGTATAAACGAAACAGTATATGATCAAAGAATACTTTCATTTATGGCACTTAAACTGCTCGTGGATAATAAAAAACTCCAATTCAACTTTGACTGGAGAAACAACTTTGGACTTTCTGCTAAACAGTACAAGAAATATGAAGCGGAAAATACTCTAAAAACTTTTTTAAATATCATAGCTGACATTGAAAATCTTGGACAAAATCTTTTATATTTTACTCAACCAAGTCATATGACACCTGCTCAGAATACTGTATCTGAATCTACTGATGATAACTGTTTGAAATACTTGAACCACAAAAAAACATTTACATTATCTGAGTATATCGAGGAACTTGAAGAACCTCATTATTTAGAAATGGTATTAGATATTTATGTAGGTAAAGCTCATTTTGTAGGGTATCCATCAGAAAAGTATAAAGATTTATACGAAGTAACAATTGCAAGAATGAAAAAACTATCTGGTACTTTAACTGGGCAGCACTTTACTCAAAAAGCAATTATTCATTTAGCTTGTGCTTCTGCTCTTGATGCTATGAGAAAAAATAAAAAAATTGCTGTGTATGACCCAACTTCTGGAATTGGTTCTATGGTTATCGAATCAGCTATCTATTTTGATACCAAATTAAATAGAACTTCTACTGGTAGAAGAAAAAAGACTGCAAAAGAAATTGAAGTATATGGTCAAGAATATAATGGTCAAAGCTGGATACTGTCAAAAATCTTTTTAGAGATTACTTCTCTTGATGGGAAAACACAAGGTATCAAAAATCAAATTGCTTATGGAAATACATTAACTAATCCAGCATTTGCACAGGGTATTAACGGAGAGGAATCATTCGATTTCATAATTGCCAATCCGCCATTTGGAGTTGATTGGAAGCATGATTATGACAAAATTGTTGAAGATATGAATAAAGATAACAGTAATTTTGAAGTGATTAGGGATGAAAAAGGAAAGCTCGTTTTACCTAAAAAATCAGATGGTCAGTTTTTGTTTATGCAACATATTATTAATCTGATGCTTAAAGAGAAAACCAATCGTAATAAAAATGCAAAAGCATGTATTATTAGTTCAAGTACATTGATTTCTACTGGTGCTGATTCTTCTAGCGAGTCAAAAATCAGATCACATATCTTTGATATGGAAATTGTAGAAGCAGTTATTGAACAACCAAAAGCAATGTTTACAAATACAGACATTAGCTCTCACTTATGGTTCTTGAATACTGATTTTAGTGAGCAAATTAAAATTGTTAAGCTTGATACAGAAGAGGATGAACTATATTCATCACATCCAGAACCAAAAGACAAGATGAAAAACTCATATTCTGATGAAAATATAGAAACAATCCTTGACTATATGTACCGAGCAGATGATTTTGAATACATCAGCAAAACCCTTGATAACAATCGTAATAAAATTGATATTTCCAGTGAAATAGGTTTTAGAGATGATAGTGAAAATGTTGATATAGCTCAGCTAGAAATTGAAATCAAAGATCTTGTAAGCGAACTGTATGACAGTGTACAGGAGATGTTTCGTGTTTAGTGATGCATTTATTAACCAATTTAATGAGTTTCAAAAAAAGACCAATCAATACCAAGATTTAAATATTGAGGATATTGTCTTTGAAGAGAAAAAACTAAGCGACATATCCTCAATTACCATGGGTCAATCTCCTGATGGACCCAGTTTAAATACTGAGGGCAATGGTCTTCCATTTTATCAAGGTAAAACAGAATTTACAAATGTATATATTGGAGAGCCAACAAAATGGACAACGAATAGTAAAAAAACAGCTGATAAAGATGATATATTAATTTCAATGAGAGCACCAGCAGGAGCAGTAAATATATCAACGGAACATATTAGTATCGGTCGAGGACTAGCTGCCATAAAAGTAAATCCAAATATAGATATGACATATCTCTTCATGTACTTAAAAAGTATTGAAGCTAGAATAAACCTTGAAAAAGACAGTGGGGGCTTTTATAGTTCTATGACAAAAGATGAGTTGTATGATTTTGATATTTTTATTCCGCAAGACATTGATGATGAATACAATTCCTTTAATGTGCAACAAGTTTTCGTAGATTTTTTAAAATATCAAAAAAAACAAACTGAAATACTTAGAAAAAAAATGATTTCTATGCAAGAAAAGATTTACAAAACTGATAAAGCGATTTTGAGCAAAATTTTTGAAATGAAGGATCCATTTATTATTCAACAATTTAATAAGTGGGCACAATTAAAATCATATGAAATTGATGGAAATGATATTCAATTTGACATCAAAAGAGTAATTGCAGATAACCCAGAGGATTCTATATGTAAAAAACGAATGGGATTTACTCCAAAAAGAGATCCAGAAGGTGATATAAATTGGTTTACTGTTGCTGATATGAATGCTGTTGATGGCATGTATATAAATGAGCCTAATACAAAAGAAAAAACAACCATGGATCTCATAAAACAGACTGTCGATAAACAGAATACTGGTAAGTCTGAAAAACTTATACCGATTAAGAAGGGCGATATATTAGTTTCATTCAAGCTAACTGTTGGGGTTGTAAAAATATATAACTCCGACAAGCCTGCTTACTGTAATGAAGCAATAGATATTATCAGTGTTCATGATAATATATTTAATCAATATGTTGCATACAACTGCATGCTAGAATATCCAAAACATGGAACTCAAACTAACAATGGAATGACATTAAATGATGAATCTAAAAAAGAAATTCAAATTATGACACCGCAATCAACAAAGCAATATACCTCATTGGAAATGCAAAAGATAATAATTGAATTTTTTGCAGCATTCAATTTATGGAAAAATCAAATATTAGATTTAACTAGTTCTATTAACACAAAATGCGATGTTGTTGATAATGCTTTTTTGAATGAGATTTTTAAAGGACACACCAATGATTGAAAAAGAGTTAAAACAAAAAGTATTAGATCAAATTAACTCATTTGTTAATCATCAGAATAGCAACAAAGAGCCTAAGAGGTATGAGCTAAGATATTTTGTTGCAACTGATATTGCAACTGATAGAGCTAAATTTTTTGGGTATATACATAACTTAAAAATTTTTAACTGTAAAAGTATTATAGATTTGACATTTGGTAGTGCTAACCTTACAGCTCATTTGCTGCTTGATAATGACATCGAATTCACTCGTCTTGTATTAAACGATAAAAATTTTGACAATGCAAATTTTACAGAAGAATTAGAAGAGATAAACGCTGATATAAAAGGCAATGACATATTAGATTCTAATGCTTTTGATGATGAAAAATATGATCTAGTCGTTTTTAATCCTCAATTTGGCGGAGGTGCTTATCCAGAAGGCGACTTGGGTGTTAAAAGATATTCTACCGACTTCATGTTTCACAAATACGAAGAAGATTTAGAGACAGCATTTCGTGAAAAGTTTGATTTGTCTGATTGTACATTTTCAAAAGATGATGATCAACGAAAAATAAGTATACATTCAGGTACCTTGACAGTTGGAGATATGGATAAACGGTTTTCAAAAATCAAGGTGTTTAACTACTACGATGTCTTTTACCAAAGTAAAACTAATAATCCAAAGGGAGAATCTTCTAAGCTTGTTCAGTTCAGAAAAACTTTTGATAAGCTATCAAAAGATGAAACAACTATTGTATTTTTTGGAAAACTTGAAGATTATCGAATGTTCTTCCGAGACTTTCTTAAATGTGATGCTTATATCACTGATGAAAAAGATAAATCTCTTTTCATAGGTCATAAAAGTTATGATGAAGATGACTTTCAATGTTACATCAAAGATGGTTTAGGATTTATAGAGTCTGACTGTGAAAGAAGAAACACGGTTGAACAAGATGATATAGACCTTTCGAGCATTTTAGATGAAATACATATAGATTTAAAAGATTTAAAATCTCTTGACGGTGGTGAACTTTTTGTGTTAGAAGATAAATCAGGAATAAATACTGAAATAGCAGTTCCAGAAACCAAAAAAGATAAACAAAAACCTTTTAAAAACTTTTTATTAGGATTTATTAACAAGGAAACTAGATGAATAATATATATTTTAAGATTGGTCAACCAAATACTGGTAAAAGTCATGGTTTTCAAAAAAAACAGTTATTAGAGAATCCTTTGTTTAAAGATTTAAAGAGTGAACATTACATCCCAATTCCTGTCTCTGGCGGGGTGGGTAATGAGTATAAAGGGCTACAAAATACAGATTTAGCCCTTTCGTATGATGTCATAAATAAAACGATTCGATTTGGAGATTTCTTAAAAACTTTAATGTCTGCAATTATTCAACCGGGGAAACCTCATATAGTTTTTTTGGATGACTTTCATAATCAAGATATATCAAGTCTTTTATCAGAATACACCCCTCTATTTAAAGGTCAACAAAAAGTAGATTTAGCAGAATATGAAGAAACTATTACAGAAGCTGGCATAGATTTAAATTTACTAAATGAGGAAGAGTTTGAAACTGTTGAGCACTTTATTGCAAAGTGGAATATCTTAATTGGTAAAATTAAAGATCTAAATGAAAAGATTGTATCAATTCCAATTACAAACCGTATCTCTGGTTCATCATTGGAGCTTATTTTCCCTAGTAATTTTTATTTACTTGGTGCTGCTAACTTTAATGAAAAGACATTGAGTATATTTGCTGACTGGAATGATCGTGCAGAAATTGATACGATTGACCCAATACAAGCACAAGAAATAGCTTTTAGAGAGGATAATGGTCAAATCTTTAAGATTGGAAATGGAACTGCATCAGATGAAGAGGAATCTAAGTTTGTAAAGTGTTGTCTAACAATGAATACAAATTTACAAAGTATTTTGGAAGAGCAAAATATTTTTGATCATGAAAAATATTGTTTTGGTATCTGGAAAGTTGTTGATGAACATGGAAATATAGTTTCTGGAGATAGCCGAATTAAAGTAGTTAAATTTTTCTTCTCAATGATTAAAAATTCTTTGATTTACAACAATAAAAATAGTGAAATCAACACTATTGGATGGAAGCTTATTGTAGCTATGAAAAATGATGAATGGTTTATTGAACATATGGGATTGTTAAAAGAAAAAATTGAAGAGCTTGAAAAGTTAGACATTGATGATGATCAAGAGAACGGAAAAATATTTAAACTTCTGCACACTCTAAATATTTACGACAACTAAAAGGTTAGTTGGAAAATGTTTGAAGTTTATTTTGAGGAGAAAACTAACACTATTTATGCTGTCTTTCAAGACTTGAGTGTAGAGAGTAGAGACCTAAGTAAATATATATCAGATAGGCTTCAAGAAGAAAATGTTCCAGTATCTATACATAAAAGAATAAAAGAGTTTTTTACTGATAACAAAGTAGTAAATGAAAATTTTCATCGTCAAACAAACTATATAAGCACACTTAGAACTTACATAGATTTTGTCACCACAAATAAACATAAGAATGTCTACTATTTGAATTTGTATGTTATACCAAAGGACATACAATTAAAATACAATGACTCAGAAAGCAAAAAATCATTAATACGAAAAGTAGATAAACTGTCACTCAATATATATCAGCTCTATGATTCTTTGATTGGACATAAAGATATCAAGCTGAAATCTCTTAAATTAGCCAAAGGGAGTACATTCTTAGACCTAGAATTATCTTTTTATTTAAAGGAACTAAACAAGCTTCATGATTATTTACTGAATTACAAAAGAAGTTTAAAAGACAAAATCATATGTTCAGACAAAGAAGTGGGAATTATGATCGATTCGCTGAATGAACTTGAAAAAGATCCATTAAAGCAATATCAGTTTGTAAAGGTTGCTCATCAAAAAGATTTGATAGTTTTTGTTTATTCACTTCTTAATTTTTTACAAAAAGAGCGAATTCAGTATTTTAAATTACATCCTTTATATAAAAAGTTAAAAACATCTATTTCAAAGATAAATAATTATTTGTTGAAAATATCTACTTCCAGTCATATCAAACAAGAGGTAATAACTTTTAAGAATCTGCAAAAGTTTTTCAATCGTTATCAAAATTTCAAAGAAATACAAAGAAATAAATCAATATATTCTATTCTTGAATCAATTTTCTCGAACCAGCTACATGATGGTGCTTTCATTTCCAAATCTATTGATATGACTAAGATGTTTGAAAAAGTTGTTGAAAATGCACTAATAAATACATATGATAAATCTCTTTATATTGGAGATGAAAGTAAAAAAAGAATTATTGGAGAAGAAGCATATAGTAAACATCTAAACAGTATCAACTATTTACTTGAAAACGAAGATGATAATTCAATGGTTAAACAATACCCGGATTTTCTTGTTAGAGATAATGTTGGAATTTACCATATATTAGATGCAAAATATAAGTTAAAGAAAGATTTGTATAAAGATAGAACTATGTTTTGGCAAGTTTTGGTTTATTCAAAACTTTTCAATCAAAGTGTAACTGAACAGAATGACATCAAAAAAATTATAGTTTTTGCACAGCATAGCGAGATAGATCTTGATTATATCGATAATATCGCTATAAATAGCACAGAAGCTATCCAAATCGAAAACTGTGACTGGTATGATACTGAAATGCTTTTTGGCTCTAAAATAGGCTTTATTGGCATGAAGACATTATTAAATTAAGTATGTAAAGCCCAAATTGGTTTCACTCAAAACAGCCCCCGTAGTGTGTCTTTTTCATCAAAGTGATGTATTATAGCAAATTTAATAAACAATATTTAAATTATTTTAACATTAAGATATTACAATATATTATCGTCTAATCGGTAAGACACCCGCAACTAAAAGCTAATTTAAAGCGGGAAATGCGGGTTCGAGTCCCGACACTTAGGACAATAAATTGACTACGAGAACTACTTTTTTAAAAAACTTTTTAAATGATGTTGGCAATAGTGTGCACAGTATGAACACTATTTCTGTAGCTTTATCTAATATGACCGCTTCGACAAATGTTCCAAAAGGCTTAAATATTTCATGGAATATTGGGAATCTACAAGCTACAAAAGAAATGTCAAGAAATTTTGTAATTAGGTCTGCAATTGCTTATACAGTTGAAGCTTTATATGAATATTTAAAGAACATAAGTAAATCACCTTTATGGACTGATATAGACAAAGTGTTTTCAGAGATGGATGGTGACGGGAAGGCAGTGCAAACATATAATTTTTTAAAAGGAATTGATAATATTGAAGAGGAATGGACTATATTGGTAGAATTACTAGGGCACTGGAGAAATAAAGTTGTTCATAGTCATACATCTAACGCAAAACTATCAGCAAGTAAGAAAAGAACAATCAAGAACTATAAATCTAAGATCAAAAATGAATTACACAGTTTTGATATAGATGAAGCATTAAATAATTTTGAAAATAATAAAAACACTTTAAAAGATGTTTCAACATTAATCTCAGTTGCTATAAAGTGTGCTAGAGTAGTAGAAAATTATTACATAGCAATACTTCCTGATAAAACAAATATTGATTTATATGTTGAATTATTAAAAAAAGATGAAAGTTTTTATAGTGTTTGTTTGCAACAAAAAAGTGATAAGAAGACAAGACAAATCAAGAGATGGCTAGAGATAAACTATGATTACCTTAGTCCTGAAGTTAAAGATGGAATAATAAATGAAATACTGTGAAAATTGTTTTGATGATGGAAATCTTCAAGAATATATAGAGCAAAAAGGAACAAAAAGTAATTCATTTACATGTAACAATTGTGGGACTATTAATTCTGAATATTTACTTGAAGATTATGCACTTTCTTCATGGATAAAAGGTATCATCTATAAAGTATATTCATATGAAGATGGTATGGCTTATACGGTATCTAAAACTTATATTGAAGATGATGAAAACATAACAGATTATGCACCATTTCGAGATTTATATAGTGTATGTGGAGATTTGTTTAGTTGTGAACAAGATGATATCATCAGAATAATCAATAATGAGACTTCACAATATGCGATAATGAAAGATGGTGGTGAAGATTATTTTTTAGATCCTTATTCACAGTGCTGGGTAAAGGAATGTTGGTTTGACCACTCACCTCGACATTTGAATTGGAACAATTTTTCAGAAAATGTCAAACATTCTTTACGGTTTTTTAATAATAAAGATTTTAATAGAGAAGATGAATTAGAAAAACTTTCTATATTATTTGACTACCTAGGTATATATAAATTATCAGAGCATCAGTGTTATAGAGTTAGAGGTGTAACATTAGATAAGATTTCAACAGTACAAGATGATCCTGAAAAAGAATTAGGTAGTGCACCACATGATAAATCTAAACATAATCGATTTAGCCCAAGTGGTATTTCTTATGTGTATTTAGCATTCGATCAAGAAACAGCTTACAAAGAAGTACTAGATGATGCAGAATCTTTAAATTATTTTTCAAGCTGTTGGAAACTAGATACAGATTTAAATCTTTTAGATTTAAGAAAAGATAGATTTGAAGAGATATCAAGTGTATACACTAATCCTTTCAGCAATAAATACGATAGTTATGTTGAGTGTGGAGAAGAATTTTTAATGAAATTTATTCATAAAATTCAAAAATCAATTAGCGAATATGATAAAGTATTAGAATATATACCTACACAAGTTTTAGCTGAGTATATTAGATTAAAAGGCTATGACGGGTTTGTTTTTAATAGTAGTAAAAATAAAGATGGTATCAATATTGTTTTATTTGATAAAAGTAATCTAAAGTTTGTTGAATATGAAAAGGTTTAATATTGTCGAAGTATATTTATCTTGACTGGAATGTGTTTCAACATATGAAACATGAACATATAGATGAAATAAAATTTATTAATGGTGTGGAGTTTAAAAAATTAATTGAAAATCTTTCTTTAAAGTATATCTTCCCTTACTCTGAAGCACACTTAAGAGATCTTTCTATTAGTAACACAATTAGAATATATTTCAAATTAATTGAGAGCGTGTTCTTTCCAAAAAAACAGACGCAGTACAATATAAGAGCTACTCGAGTAGCTCTTGCGTCTATCCTGCTGTTTTTTGAACGGTCACCAGTCCCGTTATTTTCTCACGAAGCCATTAGCTTCAAGTAGTTCATATACATCTTCATGTGTAGAGTTGTTAATTTCGTTAGAATCACATTTTTCTTCTAAAAATTCCCTTACAGTTTTGTCTGCCTTATCGTTGTATAGACCGACAACATATGTAGCTTCATAATATTCGCCACAATTAAACATATCTTGATCTCTGCTCATAGATATAATCTCCTTATTTATAGATTCAAAGTATTATATCATCTTGTACGCTTACTACATAATATTGGATCTGGATTATTGTATCGTAATGTATAGCATAATAATACAAGAAAACTAATACCAAGAAACGGTTGTTTTTGCTTAATGTCTACCATAATCTTCTCTTAACCTCCAATGGCAAGTAAAGCTCTTCTCTGCCAAGTTGAAAAAACAAGACATCCTCTGAGCTATCTATTGTTAAAAAAACATTGTCAGGAATACTTATCCCATGTAAATACCCTACAGCAGTTTTTAGCAATTCTCGCTTTTGAGTACTTATAAGCTTGTCTTTTCTCAACAAAGAGATAAGTCTATGTTTTAATTGTGCTTTGGACAAATTTGGTTTTGTAAAAGTGATTTCTTTTATTTCTTTAAGGAAAAATTCTAAGTCAAATTCCTTTACTAAAAAATTAACAAAACCAGTAATAGCTGCTTTTTGTCCAGGATAGAGCCATAAGTAACCGCTTAACATAAAATTATTGAGCTTTTTTTCTGTAAAATTATTACAATACTTTAAAAACTTAACAGCTGGAGTTATTGCGAGTCTCATCGACCTAATAGTTGTTTTGTTAGATACTAATTTCTCTTCAAGATATGAGTGATAGCTATGAATCAACCTATGTTTGTATGTGCCTTTTTTAAAGCTTAATAAATATTTATTAATCATGTCTAAATTGGCATACTTGTCCTGAATTACTTTATCTATCTTAATCACTCCTATCTCATTTAAGAAGATAGTAACAGATAAATACTTTCTAGTCTCAGCAACAGTAAGTTTATCTGTTACCTCTTCATATGTAGGTATTCTCTCAAACTCCTCGCATAGATTATCTAGTGCTAAAAAATAAGAGTGATAGTGTCCTATACGATAAGAAGCATAAATTGCTCCTCTTCTTTTTTTGAACCATATGCTAAATTCAGTAAAGTAGCTTGACATATATGTAGATAAAGAAGCTGATATAAACTTTACTTTTTTAGATAAAGAATTATCACTACTGCATTTAGAGCATATTCTGCCGACCCCTGCAGGAAAAAGACTGTCGCATTGCTTACAAAATCTACTAACTTCTGTTGTACATATTTCACATAATGGCTTTTTGGTTTCTATCGAAAAACTAAAAGCATCTCTGCGATATGCACAGCTACTACATATTGGTAATTTCTTTTTAAAACATTTTTGACACAGTAGCTCAGTGCTACCATCTGGTAAGCTTCTATTTGAAACAGTATGATTAGATCCGCCACACTCTAAACACTTTTTGCTGATAGTAAAATATTTAGCACATGATTTACAAGTAGGTCCAAATTCAGTAATTTTACCAAATTCGTATTGACTCTTATTACATCTGATGCATGGTTTATCTTTAACCTGGCAAAATTTGCATATAGGAATTTTTAGGGCATAATATATTTTTCTCTTACACTTACAAACAGTACATTCTTTAAAATGAAATAGATAGTTATAGCATTTTTTGCAATAGTGCTTCCCTCTATATCTGTAATCAAAATCAGTAAGTTTTTCATGACAGTACTCGCAATCACAATCTGACACGGCTAGTCTCATAAAAAAGTCCTTATTTCATCCATTAGCGTTTCAACTTCTTCTTTGCTTCTTGGTTTAATTTCTTTACAAGTGTTAGCAGATATGGAAAATGAGTCGCTCACTATAAGACCTTCCGCTAAGTAATCTATTGTTTTCGAGCTTATATTTAATTGTTCCGCAAGGGTTTTATATCTCAACTTTGAGTTTTTAAATAAATTTTTTATCTCATCTATGTTAATTTTAAAGAGTCTTGAAACGGCAATCATTAAAATCTCTCTATCTTTTACCTCTATAGCTTCAAATGAATTTCTACTTGAAGATGTATGAAAAACCTCTTTATTAGATAGGTTTAACTTTTCAAATATATCCTTGTACCTCGGTAATCTATATAGATTTCTAAAAAATGATAACAATACACGAGTGGTAATAAATAGTTCATCTATTGTATGTTCTGCTAATGGTAGTGATTTGCTGATTTTGCCATTAAAAATAGCATCATTTAGAGATTCTTGTAAAGACAGAGCTTCTTTATCTGAATCTATAACGCTAGATTTTCTTAAATCAAAACCACAATTAGTGCATATGTAAATCTTTGTGTTCATATAATCAATAAGATGCGGAGAAAAAACTTTATTACAGTTTTGACAACTTGAAATTAGCAGTTGTTTATGAATCGGACATGCAACATTCCAAGCTAGCTTCCATTGCTTTTTTATATAAGGATTTGGTAGAGCCAAGCACTTAGAGCAAAAGTGTGCTCCATTTATCCTGGTTGTACCTCTGGTACCTGTTGGAATTACAAAGTACCATGTTGCTTTAGGATTAAGAGAGGTCCTGCTTGTAATAGTTTCTATAATTGGCTCTAGCGTTAAGTTTTTTACTTGTTCTTTGCTTAGAGAAGTGATTTTGCTTAATTTACTAGCTTTGCCTGATGAGAGATGCCTATCAATATCTCTACTCCACGCTCTAAATTCATGCCAAATACCGCCTACAAAACTACTAGGATCGCTTCCGTTAGCAATTGAATTTCTAATGATCCATGAACTGAGTATTTCATCAGGGTATGGCTTGACTTCGATAGGGATTTTTATATCACTCAAAGCTGTATTTCTCTAGGAGTAAGATTACTTGTTGGCTTTAACCACTTATATTTTCCAATAATATCAAGCGTAATCTCTTCTTTGTTGTTTTCAATACAAAATGTAGCACACTCTATTAAAAGCCTATGTAAGTCTCCTAAGTTGCCCTGAGAGATAGAATGAAGCAGAGTAGCTTTATCTCTTTCATCCAAATTTGAAGCATTTTTGAGTGGTAGTCTTTTCTCAAATGCTTTCAACAAGCCTCTAAAGTTTTTATCTAATTCCCATTTAGATAGCTTGATTAGATCAAATCTACTGCTTAGTTGTGGATCAGAAGTTAGTATTAGAGCAGCATCTTTTATCCCAACTCCGACAATTGGAATCATGAGCTTTGTGCCAATATTTTTAAGAGCATTCATAACATCTCGTTGCTGAACAGGAGTACCACTCAGGAAGTGATGCATCTCATCTAGCACAAGTATTTTTACATTGCACTCCCTCATTAAGTAATATACCTGATTTCTTAATTTAGCTAGAGAGTCAGTTGTTCTAAATGGTGTCCAAAAAGATTCTAGTATGGAAATATAAAGACTTTTTTCATCTGCTTTTGTAGGTGCGAGAGCTAAAAGAACTGGTCTTATAACAACACTCATCTCATTTTCATCTTCTATTGTGTAGCCTTGATGTAGCTTTTCAAACTCAGTGACAATAGAAGTTTTTCCAATATTGGATTCTCCTATTATTAAAAGATTTGGCATTCTTGGCTTTTTTGGTCTATCCATGAGCTGTTTTAGTAGCCTTAAGATTTCTTTCGTTTTTGGATATTCAATCCACACAGATTCATGCATAAATTGAATTTTGTCTTCTTTGTTAGAGTGAATTAAGCGTTTACAATCTTCATTTAAATGTTCATATAGAGATGTCATATTATTCCTTTATCCAAAATCAGGAACATCACTGTCCCAAATCAAGCTGTTGTCAACAGATGGTGTTCCTTGAATCCTTCGCTTCGAGGGAGTATCATTAGATGCTGTTTCAATATCTCTGTTTTTGAGTCTCTGCTGTTCTCTGCGAGCTTTTTTACTCTTTTTTGCGGATTCATTAATTTGTTGATTAAGTTCGTCATGAGCCTCTAAGATTTGAGCGTTGTTTATAGTCTTTGAACCTTTTTCTTTAATACGGTTTTTGATTGATTCAAATTCCCATAGAGACATAATTGGCATTGATTGGTCAGCTAGTGGGATTTTAAAATACTCAAGAGTAATATCATCATAAAACCATACATAGCTTATATCTCTAGGATCTCTTTTAAAAACAAACACTTTTTTTCTTTTTGTAGATTCATCTATTTTATTAATTCTCGAACGAAGTAGATTGTCATAATAATTTAATCCATCTATGTTAACTCCATTTTTTTGTATAGTCCTCTCAAATATTGGTAAAAAATCTATCATTACAGTTAGAGCATCAGTTGGCTTTGGTATTAATCCAACTGTACTATCTTCTCCAAAGATTCCCTCTTCCCATTGTTCTTCAGGAGATATATCAATGCCATGGTGTTTTCTCTTATGATAAACTTTAGTGATATATGTAACTAGCCATTTTTCAAATTCAGAAAATGTTAAACTTGCATGTTCATCTGAATTATATTCTTGTCTTTTTTGAATGTTTGAAAATGTAGTACCTGGTAGTTCATGAACAGCTGACATAATTGTTCCAATAGCACGCTCCACATGACCACCAAAATTAGTTTTTCCTACAGGTCTAAATTCAATATTTATACCATGAGTTAAACCAGCTTTTTGAACTGCCTCTGCTCTAAAATCTGCACCATTATCAACATGAATGGTAGTAGGAAATCCCCATACATCCCAATTTGAATCGATGTCAAGCTTTAAAAGAAGCTCATCCTTTGGTAGCACAGAACTTGTAATACACATAGCGACACTTGTAACACTTGGAGCATTTAGACTTAGATAATAACCAACTATCATTCGACTATATATATCTATTGCTATTGTCAGCCAAGGTCTTCCTATCGGCTTTCTTGTTTCATCATCAACTACAATTAAATCAACAGGTGTATGGTCTATCTCAATAAGTTGTAGTGGGTAGTCTGCATTAAATGAACCTGGTACTGGTTCAAATTTATTCCTAGCAATTGAACGATTACCTTGCCTTTTTAGTTTTTCATATTCTGCAATTTGATGAATCCTATTTCTAATCGTATTTTTACCAGGTGCCTTATAGTTTTGGTTTTTACATTCGATGTTTATTCTGTTAATAACGGCTTGAACTGATGGTTTTTGTTTCGTTAAATAGTAAGTATCAATAACTTTTTGTATTATCTTCTCTACACTATAGAGAAGTCTAGTCTCACCTTTTATTCTTCCTGATGGCTTAGAGGCTAGTCCTAATAGTGTACCTGTTGATTTGTAGTTTTTGAGCCAACGGTATAAGGTGGTATAGTGAACATCTATCTCCTTTGCATGTTTTTCTATATCTTCTCTAGACATGTTGTTTGATAACAAAGGCTTGATAGCTAAGTAGCGTTCTTCTATCTCTTTGTATTCATAATCAGATATATCTGACAAGTCTTTATATATTGCAATATTGTCAGAAGAATCTTTAGGAGCAACGGGTTTTACATCTTTAATGAGGAGTCTCTTAGCTCTTTTGTCTTTTATACTAATGCCTATTATTTCACTAAAGTCTAGCAGCTGTGAAACTTTATAAATTTCATTATGATACTCAACATATTCGTTTTGCTTAATCTCAATCCTGCTTCTGTCAAGTTTAACTGATTTAATATCATCCATTTAGTTTTTCCTCATCATAGTTGTCATTTAGCCATACCGTGGTTTGATAATTTAAAGGTTCTCCATATAAGCAAAGTAAGCTTTTGTTTGCCAGTAAGTGCCATATTTGCCCCAATGCTAGTCCTTTTTGTATTTTAGTAATAAATAAAGACTCTAATATATGATCTATAGTGGTGCTACCAAGCATATCTACATATGTTAAGATTCTCTGCTCTTCATCTAAATCGTATTCTAAATTTTTATATCTTTTTAAAAAAGTTATATTTTGGAAGTAAGCTCCCCTGATTTTTTCTTCATCATATATCTTAAAAATCATGTCATTTTGAGATGCATATTTTGTTGCTATTTTAAACTTAGGACGAAGATCTTTAAACTTCTTTTGTATAATTCTTCTAGGCTTTACTTCTATAAGTAAAGGTTTTCTGACTACATCTAACAATATTGTTTCTGTTTCATTAAAATATACTAGAAAATCTGGTGTGTATGTTGTATTTCTTCCATTGGCATTTATATATTCAATAGTAATAGGTTGCTCAATTACATCACAAACGCTATCATTAAATTCTAATAATGTAAGTAGGTCTCTTTCTAAAGTAGATTCAAAGGCAATACTTTTTTGTTTGCGAAATGCAAAATAACCTGAGACACTTCCATAGGTATAGCCAATTTTTCTTTTTTTCATAGAAATCTTCAATCTATCATCTCCTTTGTTGGTAAGACTGTAGTAAGGTTTATTGTATATTAACAAGGTTGTAGCAATGTTAATAGGTATTTGTAGCATGATTAGTTGGAATAAATTCTATCTAATTCCATAAACTTGTTCTGATTGTAGCATAGTTTAGTGGAAATGACAAGGTTCACACAAAGCAAAAATAGGAGAAGTTGGTTTGGCGCACAATGGGATCTTGTTTTTTGATGAACTTCCACATTTTTCTAAAGGAATTTTAGAGGCTCTAAGAGAGCCGATGCAAGATAATCGTATCAGAATTTCAAGAGTAAATTCTAAAGTAGAGTATCCAAGTGATTTTTTATTTATAGGTGCTATGAATCCTTGCGCTTGCGGAAACCTTTTAGATGAACACCTAGAATGTAGATGTAGTGACCTAGAGATCCAAAGATATAAAAACAGACTCTCTGAGCCATTTTTAGATAGGCTGGATCTTAGTGTTGTAATGCAAAATGTAAAGAGTGATGATAAGAGTAGTTTTACCTCAAAAGAGTTACATAGAAAGGTGGTTGAAGCTCATATCTTTAGAAACAAACGAGGTCAAGAGAGATCTAATGCAAAACTAAAAGATAGTGAGATAGAGATCTATTGTATTTTAAATAATGAAGCAAAAGAGACTTTAGATATGGCAATAGAGAGATTTCGTCTCTCTTTTAGAAGTATAAACAAGGTCTTAAAAGTATCTAGAACCATAGCAGATCTAGATAAAAGTAAAGATATAGCAAAAAACCATATCTTAGAAGCGCTTAGTTATAGACGGAGATAAAAAGTGTTAATTTGCACATTTTTCTTACACTTCTAGAGTGTAGAATGCAAACTTAAGAAGAAAGAGGTGAACTTGAGACACTCGCCTTTTCCTTTTAGACATTGTAGTATGTCGCACTTGGATGATATACTACTACGGCACTAGTTGATTGTTCTGGGTGGATCTGAAAAGTTTCACTCAGCTCAATCCCAAACTCCTCAGGCTTTAGTAAGTCAAAAAGAGGACGATTCAGCTCTAGATCTGGACAAGCCGCATATCCAAAAGAGTAACGACTTCCTTGATATCTATTCATGCGAACATCACTTAAACTACTTCCCTCACCATCACTTATATTTAGATCTAGTCTTATCTGCTTATGTGCAATCTCAGCTAAAGCCTCAGCTAACTCAACGCCAAGTCCGTGAAATTGATAGTAAAGTGTATACTCCCCACTATCATAGATCTCTCTCTCAGCCTCACTAAGTTTTGCGCCAGCACTTACACAAGTAAGAGCTATAACGTCGTGTCTGTCACTATGGAAAAAGTCGCTAAGTGCGCGATGTGGCTCTTTACTTTGTCTTGGGAATGTAAATTTTTTTATGGATCTTGACGCTACATCTTCTAACGGTTCACGGTTTACTTCATCAAGCGAATTATACCCCTCACTCTCATCAAAGATAAGAAGAGAATTATCATCGCTTCTACAAGGCCAGTAACCATAGAGGATGGTTGGATCAAATAGCTTTTCATCTATAAATTGTTTTTTTAGTCTCTCATAAGCTGGCCAAACTACTTCATCTAGTTGCTTTTGATACTCCTCTTTTTTCATCCCCTTAGAGCTATAACCCCAGCGAGATTTAAAGAGAATTTTATGATTTACCCACTCAAATGCCATCTCTATTTGTGACTCGGTGAGCTTTAACTCTCTTCTTCCCCAAAATGGAGGAGTTGGAACAACTACATCACGAGATGGCATCTTAAGTTCACTAAATGGTGGGATGATTATCTCTTTTATCTCTTTTACTACTTTTTTATCTTTGTCTTTACCGTGAAGATCTGTATCAAAGTTTCCAGCTTCTATACGGCTCATGGCAGTTACTCCATCAAAGGCATCTTTACAGTAAAAGATGGGTCCATCGTAGATAGGGCGACAAAAGTCATCTATAAAAGAGCGAGTAAGCGCTGCCCCTCCTAGAAGTATGGGGATCTTAATATCGTGTGATTTTAAAATTTCAAGATTCTCTTTCATAACTTGAGTTGATTTAACCAGTAGTCCGCTCATCCCTAAAGCGCTAATGTGTCCATCTTTCATAGTCTGCATAAAGGCATCTAGATCTACTTTGATCCCTAGGTTTACAACTTTGTAGCCATTGTTTGAGAGGATGATATCCACAAGATTTTTACCAACATCGTGTACATCGCCCTTTACTGTTCCAAGAGCTAGAGTTGTGTCAGCCTCTTTTTGGACCTTTGGAAGAAAGGGTTCTAGATGATCAACTGTTTTTTTCATAGTCTCAGCACTTTGAAGTACAAAGGGGAGTTGCATCTGACCTGAGCCAAAAAGCTCGCCAACAACTTTCATGGCATCTATAAGGATTTCATTTACAATTTTCTCAGGCGCGATAGTGTGGCGAGCCTCTTCAACGAGAGGAATCATCCTATCTTTATCTCCATCCATAAGAAGTTTTGCTATTTTCTCTTCACTGCTCATGGCAAGATAAGCCTCATCTACAGCATCATTATCAACTGCTTCTTTGGTACTAAAATGCTCTATGAAGTTAAAGAGAGCCTCTCCATTTGGTTTGCGGTTAAAAATCAAATCATCGCAGATCTCTTGATCTTCTTGGCTGATTTTGTTGATGGGAATGATATGCTTTACATTTATGATCACAGAAGTAAGACCTGCCTCGATACAGTGATGCAAGAACATAGAGTTTAGGTAGGGTCTTGCATCTTTATCTAGTCCAAAAGAGATGTTTGAGAGTCCTAAAGTTGCACTTACTTCGGGGTGTTTTTTACGAAGCCCGCGGATAGCTTCTATGGTGTTTATCCCAGCATCGAAGTACTCTTCATCTCCACTTGCTAGTGTAAATGTTAAAACATCAAAAATCAGGTCTTCTTTTTTGATGCCATGGCGGTTAGTTGCCAGATCTATGATCCTATCTGCAACCTCAAGTTTTTTCTCAATAGTCTTAGCCATACCAACTTCATCTATGGTTAGACAGACTAGGCTAGCTCCAAACTTTTTAGCAAGAGCACAAACTTCATTAAACTTTGGCTCGCCATCTTCAAGGTTAACAGAGTTTAGGATGGGTTTGCCGCCTATGTTTTTAAGAGCAGTCTCAAGTCCAGTAGTTTGTGTGGAGTCTGGCATAAGAGGGAGTGAGATCTTTTGGTTGTACATTCCTATAACTGCGTTCATGTCTTTTGTCTCATCGCGACCTGCAAAGCCTACATTTACATCTATAATATGGGCACCTGCACGAACTTGCTGTTGAGCGACACTTAGAGTTCCCTCATAATCCTCTGCTAGAAGAAGCTCTTTGAAAGCTTTTGAACCAGTTGCGTTTGAGCGCTCTCCCATCAAAAGTGGAGCGGGAACTTGCTTTAGAGTTGTTGTATTAAAAAGAGAAGCTATAGAGTTTTCATGAGATCCACTTGGTGCTTTTGGCTGTTTAGAACTAACTTTTTCAACTAAAGCGCTAATATGCTCAGGCGTAGTTCCACAGCATCCACCTAAAAAGCTAACGCCATCAAAGTCTAAAAATGATTCTTGTTTATTTGCAAACTCATCAGGTCCCATAGGATAAAATGTCACTCCTCCACGATTTTGTGGAAGTCCAGCATTTGCATGGATACTTATAGGTTTATGCCAAACTTCACTTAGAGTTCTTACGTGTTTTAAAACTTGTTCAGGTCCAGTCCCACAGTTAAAACCTAAAGATAAAATATCAAAAGGCTCTAGTATGGTTGCAATTGTATTTGCATCAGTACCGATGAGCATAGTTCCACTTAGCTCAATGGTTACAGAGATCATAATTGGGATCTCTACACCTCTTTCTTTAGATGCCTCTTGACAAGCATGAAGTGCAGCTTTTATCTGTAGTGGATCTTGTGCGGTCTCTAGCAAAAAAACATCAGCTCCCCCATCTATAAGTGCGAGTGCTACCTCTGTATAACCTTTGTACATCTCATTATAAGTTATGTGACCAAGAGATGGAAGTTTTGTTCCAGGTCCGATAGTTCCTAAACAAAAACGAGGATGAGTTGGAGTTGAAAATTTTTCACATAGAGCTTTTGCAAGTTTAGCTCCTGCACAAGTGAGCTCATAAGCGCGATGGGCAATGTTATAATCATCCAAAACCCAAGTAAAAGAGCCAAAGGTGTTTGTTGTGATAAAGTCAGCTCCAGCACTTAGATAGTCATCATATATCTTGTTTAAAATCTCAGGGCAAGTAACATTTAAAAGCTCATTACAGCCCTCGTTTTCTTCCCATGCTTCTTTTGGAATCTCCGCGTCATAGAGCTGAAGCTGCGTTCCCATAGCCCCATCAATGATAAGTGGTCGTTTTTTTATAGTTTCTAAAATATACTTTTTTGTGTTCATAATAAATCTTTTTAAAATTAAAATTAAAAGTAATTTTAGCCAATATAAGCATAAATAAGACTTTTGATAATAATATTTGAAAATATTATAGTAATTATAAGAATAAATTAAATAAAATCTAAACTTTCATTCGCTATAATGTTCGAACAATATGAAATATGTTAACAACAAAAGCTATTTTGTTGCAAGTGAATCAAAGGAAGTCTCTTATGAGCAAAGAAAATACTGGTATAACAATACCGACATCGTGGAGAATTAAACGCTACTATCTATACGCGATGGTAACTATAGTCGCGTTAGTGTTACCGTGGATTACAGTAGATGGAAATCACTTTTTTCTACTGAGTTTTGATAAGTTAAAACTGCATCTTGCATTCGTTCAGTTTGATATGCAAGAGTTATATTTGATGCCATTTTTACTAATGTTACTTTTTTTAGGAATATTTGGTATGACTGTACTGGGTGGTCGTGTTTTTTGTGGTTGGGTCTGTCCGCAGACAGTTTTTAGAGTTATTTATAGAGATCTAATAGAGACAAAACTACTAGGACTACGAAAACGCATCAAAAACAAACAGCAAGATCCAGATATGAGTAAGTTGGAGAACAAAGTAAAAAAAGTAGTAGCTATTTTACTATGGACAGCTCTTGCACTTATAGCAGGATCAAACTTTATGTGGTACTTCGTTCCGCCTGAAGATTTTTTTACTTATCTTGGAGATTTTACTAATCATTGGACGCTTTTTGGTTCGGTTATTGGTATTGCAGTTTTTCTTATATATGACATAGTATTTTTAAAAGAAGACTTCTGTATATATGTATGCCCATACTCAAGAATCCAGTCGGTTTTATATGATGAACATACAGTTATGGCACTTTATAATATGCATAGAGGTGGAAACATCTATGATGAAAACCACAACAAAATGTATACAAAACAAAAAGATATTCAAGTAAATGAGCCTCATGCTGAGTGTACTGCTTGTGAGAGTTGTGTAACTGTTTGTCCGACACACATTGATATTCGTAAAGGTCTTCAACTAGAGTGTATAAACTGTTTAGAGTGTGTTGATGCTTGTACAACTGTTATGGGTAAACTCGGAAAGCCTTCACTCATAACATGGTCTAGTGACTATGAGATAGTAGAACAAAAGGGTAAAACACAATTCTTTCGTACAAAAATACTCGCATATATGGGTCTTTTAGTTGCAATTATGATAATTTTAGCGATGATGGGAAGTACAAAAGAGCATATGCTTTTAAACATAAACAAAGAGACTCGTCTTTACTCTGTGAAACACTTTGATGATGGAGAGTTTAGAGTTGAAAATGCTTATGAATTCTTACTTCAAAACACTGAAAATGAAGAGATGAAATTTTTCTTTGAGATCATTCCTCCAAAGGGTATGGAAGGTAAGATTACTATAGAAAAACCTAAAGGTGAATTTACAGCTGTTCCCAATATGAAAAAGAAAGAGATAGTAGTTCTTAGAACTACAGAGATGCTAGTTGATAATGATAGAAAAGACACAGTTATCCCTATCACGATTAGAGCTTATGCTGTTGGGCATGAAGATAGAGTTGTTGTATTTAGAAAGTCAACTTTTGTTTTTCCTCGTGCTGATATTATTAAAGAAAAATAATTAGCTTTTAAAGACGAATAAGATAAACTCCAAAAAGGTAATTTTTTGGAGTTTATAGTATGTTTAAAAAAACTAAAAATATCTTACTATTTTTGTTTGTCACTTACGCTCTAGTTGGCTTTTTTGCCATTCCACTTGTACTTAAATCACAACTTAAAACTACAGTTGAACAAGAGTTAAATGCAAAACTAAGCATAAAAAGCATCTATTTTAATCCATTTTCATTTAGGCTTATTGTTGATGAGATTGCGCTTAAAGATTTAGAACAAAAACATCTACTCTCTTTTGAGTCATTAGATATAAACCTAGAGCCATCTTCTCTCTACAAATCTGCAATACACATTAAAAGTCTACTACTTCAAAGACCAAAAATATCTCTTGTATATAACAAAGACAAGACTATAAATTTCGCATCTTTATTAAAAACTAAAAAACAAAAAAATAGCACAAATGAGAGTGCTATGCCTAGAATTCTTTTAGATAAAATATCCATAGCTATGGGATGCTTGGACTATGAAGACTATACCAATGAAACACCTTTTGAATTTTCATTTGAGAACATAGGCTTCAACTTAGAAGGCATTGATACAAAAAACTTTAGCACAAGCGATGCTACTATAAGATTTTACACTAGCTTAGGTGATGGTGGGTTTTTAGATATAAAGAGTCAACTACTTAGTTTAGAACCTTTTGAGATAAAGGGGAGTGTTGAATTTGAAGCTAGCAAACTCTACTCTCAGTGGAAATATTTTCAAGACTATTTAAATCTTGAAGTTGCAGATGGAAAGGTTGATTTTAAAGCCCAATACTATTTTAATCTTGATGATTTAAATGCAACGACTATAGATAAGGTTGAACTCTATGCAGATAGATTGAGAGTAAAACCAAAAAATAAACATCAAGATATATTAAACTTAGAACATTTTGTACTAAGTGGTGTAACTATAAAGCCAATGCTTCAAGATATTCACATCAAAAATTTAGCACTAGAATCTCTGCATCTAAAAGTTCAGAGAAAAAAGGGTGGAGAGATTGACTGGAGTGAATATGTTAAAACATCTTTTGCAGTAGATGCATCTGAAGAAAAAAGAGAAGATGCAAACGAATCAAAGCTTTGGACGGCTGTTGTTGATGAGGTGGCGTTAGAGAAAATTAAGCTTGATTTTATGGATGAAAATGTGAATGTAGAGACAAAACTAAATGACTTAAATCTTTATGTGAAAAATCTTAATTTAGCTGGAGTAGAAGCTCTGACTTACGAGCTAGATCTACGAGTAAACGAGGAGTTTATTTGTAAATCTAGCGGAGAGATAAAGCATGATATTTTAGATGTTAAGAGTCAAATAAAGTGTAGTGCGCTTGATATTGTTAGGTTTAAACCATATATTGATGAAGCAGCGAATGATGCACTTAGCCTCTATGATCTGAACTTAAAAAGTGCTATCTTTGGTTTTGACGCGAACTTAAGCCTTATGAGTAAAGATGAAGAGATGCTTATAGATCTAAGAGATGCAAACCTAGATCTATCTAAATTTTCTCTTTACAAAACAAGTACAAATGAGAAACTTTTAGAATTTGATGATTTTGGTGTTAAAACTCTTCGTTTTGATAGTAAAACAAAAGAGATAGATATTGAAAAAACTATACTTGGTGGTTTAAATATCTTTGCTTCAATCTATAAAGATGGAACTCTTAACCTTGAAGGACTTGTAGAGGTAAAAGCATCAGAAAATACTCTAAAGTCTGATGTTAAGAAAAATAGTAATAAAAAAGGGAAAGATTTTAGAGTAAGATTAGAACATTTTGCAATAAATGATGCAGGAGTTAGTTTTAAAGATAGGAGCTTAGATCCAGCTCTTAAAACTAAGCTTGATAAAATAAATGTTAATCTTTATAAGATAGATTCAAAAGAGAATAGTTGGCTAAAGTATGATGCTAAAGCTAGATTAAATCATAAAGGAACTATTGGCACAAAAGGAGATCTACAACACACTCCTCTCAAACAAAAATCAGATCTTAAACTTAGTAAAATTTCTCTAAGTGAGTTTAGCCCATATTTGCAAAAGACAACTTATCTAGATCTAAAGGATGCTTATCTAGATCTAAGTTCAAAAATAGAGTATGAAAAAAGAGACGATAAAGCAGATCTTAGAGTTTATGGTCTTTTGGGTGTAAAAGAATTTTTCTTACATGATTCAAGAGATGGATCAACACTTCTCTCATTTTCTAAAATGCAACTAAACTCATTTGAGTATGAAATGAATCCAGATAGGATCTACATAAATGAGCTAGTTCTAGATGCTTTTTATGTAAAAGCTATCATAGATAAACAAAAAGTTTTAAACTTGGCAACTCTTGTTAAAGAGAGCAAAGAAGATGAAAAAAAGAGCGATGAGTCTAAGTTAGATTTTAAAATAATGAAGCTAAATATAGCATCTGGAAGTGCAAAGTTTGAAGATCTATCTCTACCTCTTGAGTTTAAAACAGATATTCATGATTTAAATGGAGTTGTTTATGCTATCTCTAATCAAGATAGTGAGATTAGTTATGTAGATATTGCAGGAGAAGTTGATAAATACGGTTCAACAAAGCTTAGTGGATCTGTTGATAGTGCAAACCCTAAGAGCTATTTGGATCTAGACTTTAATTTTAGAAATTTAGAACTAAATGCACTTAGCGGATATAGTGCTAACTTTGCAGGATATAAGATAAATGAAGGAAAACTCTTTTTAGATCTAGGTTACAAAATAGTTGACTCAAAACTTTTAGGAAAAAACTCTATTATCATTAAAAAGATAAAGCTAGGCGAAGAAATAGAAGACGAAAATGTAACTACTCTTCCTTTAGGATTTGCAATTGCGCTCTTAGAAGATAGTGATGGAGTGATAGATATAGATATGCCAGTTGAGGGCAATGTAGATGATCCTGACTTTAAATATGGTGCTATGGTTTTAAAAACATTTGCAAATCTCATAGTAAGAGCAGTCGCCTCTCCATTTAAGTTTTTAGGTTCGATGATGGGGCTTGATGGGGAGAAACTGGAGTATATAGAATTTGAAGCGGGACTTGCCACACTTCTGCCTCCTGAGAGAGAAAAACTTGATAGCATCTTAAAAATAATGCTTAAGCGCCCAAAAATATCTCTAAAAATAACTCCACAATATGACGAGACACAAGATGCGTTTTTACTAAAGAGAGAAAAGCTACTTTTAGCTCTTATGAAAAAAAGTGGAGCAAAGAGTAAAAAAGAACAACTAAACTCTCTAAATATAGACTTACTTGAAGACCTCTACGAAGAGATAGATCCAGAGTTAAAATTAAAAGATATAGAAAAAAAGCTCAAAGAGAGTTATAGTGGTGATATTTTAAAAAGAGAATATTTAATAACTCTTTTAAAATTAACAACAAACAATCAAGAGTTCACTCAACAAGAACTCGATGATTTAGCTACTCAAAGAGGTGAAGTTATAAGGGAGTACTTGGTAGATAATAGAGCACTTTCAAGTAGCAGACTTATTGTTGAAAAAATTCAAAAAGCTGATGAGAGTAAAGAGAACTGGGTTAAGCTTAAGATGAATATTGAGGTTGAATAATAACTTTTAGATATAATTTCTTTAAAAAAATACTATAAGGAAGTAGATGGCATTTTCAAAGCAAAATCGTAAAGGTACAATAAGTGGAGTGGTTTTTGTAGCAATCTTCGCAGCAGCAGCCACAATGGTTGCAGATATAGAGTTTGTAAGTTCTTTGGGAATTTCACCCTTAGTTATTGGTATAGTTATTGGTATATTTTATGCAAATACACTTCATAATCAAACCCCATCTCAGTGGCGAGGTGGTATCACTTTTAGTGCGAAAAAGATTTTAAGATTTGCCATTGTATTTTACGGGTTTCGCATAACATTTGGGCAAATTGCTGAGGTTGGGCTAGATGGTTTTATGGTCTCACTTATAATGCTTACAACTACTTTTATATTGGGAATTTACTTAGGTGTAAAAGTATTTAAAATGGATAGAGACACTTCAATGCTAACTGCAGCTGGAGCATCTGTTTGTGGAGCTGCTGCGGTTTTAGCGACTGAACCAGTCTTAAAAGCACAAGAACATAAAACTGCAGTTGCGGTCTCTATGGTTGTACTCTTTGGTACTATTGCTATGTTTTTATATCCACTTTTATATAGTGCTGGGATCTTTGATATGACCTCAAGAGAGTTTGGGATCTATGTAGGTGGAACTATCCATGAAGTTGCACAAGTTGTTGCAGTTCCAGCTTCCATACCTGGATCTGACGCTGAGATGGCGAATGCTGCGGTTATAGTTAAGATGACAAGAGTCATAATGATAGCGCCTATGCTCATTATTCTTGGGATCTATCTATCTTACTCGGCTAAGAGAAAGGGAACTTCAGGCGGTGGTGTTAAGCTTGTTATTCCATGGTTTGCGGTTTATTTTGTGGCAATGGCAGGCTTTAACTCTCTTGGTATAGTCCCACAAAATATCGTAGATCTTATAAATGAAATAGACACTTTTTTACTCACAATGGCAATGACAGCTCTTGGAATGGGTACAAGATTTGCAATGTTTAAAGGCTTAGGTTTAGCACCGCTCTACACAGCTTTTGGAATGTTTGTCTGGCTAGTTGTGGGCGGTTACTTTATTACAAAGTGGGTAGTGGCTTTCTTTTAATAGAGTCGTTTGTTAAAAAACTATATAATTACAAGCAAATCTTATCCTTGCCATTAAAACGAACTAGTTTATTTTAAAGAGTTGAACCCTCTGATTAATCTATAAGCTAGATTCCGTGTCAAGCACGGAATGACGGAACGTGCGTCATCTTGAACAAACAAACCGTCATCTTGAACAAACAAACGGTCATCCTGAACAAACAAACCGTCATCCTGAACTTGATTCAGGATCCAATTTAATAATTGTTCAGAGCATTAAGTTATAATAGAGAAAAATAACCTTATAAGGAGCCAAATAAGATGTCACACTTACCAAACAAACTTAACTCTTTTTGGCTCTGGAGAGAAGTTTCTTCAAAACTTGGCGTCTCAAATCCAGCTTACAAATACTGGAAGGAGACACCAAATATAAAATTAAATAACAAGTATGTTTTTGTACAAAAAAATACTCTTCCACAAAAGTATGAATATGTAGAAGAAATACTAACAGATCTATCAGGCTACTTGCCTATAAGATACGCTTCAGACAGGCTTCATGTAAATGAAAGAATATTTTCATACGACAAAATGAGACTCTATAAAGAGTTTGAGTATAAGTTTGTAGAAGATATAAAATTTGTAAATATTAAAAAGTTTTTTAGAGAGTTTGGGATCAAAGTTAGTAAAGATTCTATTGTGCAACTAGGTCGCATAAAAGAGTTAGAATTTACTCCAAACTCAACATTTTACAATCTTAAAAATGATTATGGCATTGTAGTTTATGAATAGTTTTTTTATAGAGTTTCGCGATCCTCTCTTTGGCATTATAGTCTTTTTTGTACTTATCTTTGTAGTTGCATTTTTTTCTTACTGGTGGACGAGATTTAGAACTAAAGAGGACCATCGCCATCTCGATAAGTTTTTAAGAGGCTTGCGCACACTTCCATCAAAGAGTGAGTTGAAAGTTCTTATATCAAAGGGTGAATTATCTGAGAAATCTTGGCTACTTTTGGCACAATCATACTTTAAAAATGGTGATTATGAAAAATGTATAGAGATATATACAGAGCTTTTAAGCGTTGGAAATAAAAAAAACTACAGAGATACGCTTTTTTTACTAGGGCGAACCTATTTTAGAGCTGGTTTTTTAGAACGCGCAAAAGATATATTTTTAAAGATACTACAAAACAATCCAAGAACTCCTCAAGCTCTTGCGTATCTACTTTTAGTTTATGAGTATATGAGAGAGTACTCTTTAGCTCTTGAAGTGCTAGAACCACTAGACGAGTTACAAAAAGATATAAAAAAAGATAGTGCATATTTGAGAATTTTAGCACTTTTAAATGATACTAAAATAACTACAGAAGAAAAGTTGAAAAATCTTATAGAGATCTATCAAGAAGAGAGAATACTCTCTCATATGGTCTTTGAGTATCTGTTTCGTACAGATGTAGATCTAGCTTGGCAAAACCTTGATGTTTCGAAGTGTGAGATGATAAGTGATCTACTTTGGCAATTAGATAAAAAAGATTTGAATTTAGATATAATTACACAAAATGGCTATCTTAGGGAGCTATACACTGCTAGAGGTGATGTAGACTTAGCAAAAAGTAGCTCCGTTTTTGAGTTTGATGTTTTGATAAACTTAAACAAAAATGCAAATGCCACACTTAGTTTTGAGTATATCTGTGATAACTGTAAGGTAGCGGCCCCATTCTCATTTAACAGATGTAGTAGTTGTCATGCCATTGATACTTCACGCATCGAGATAAATTTAACTAAAGATTACCATAGGAATTTTAGTGAAGAAAATAACTCTTTTCAGTGATGGAAGTGCTTTAGGCAACCCTGGACCTGGTGGCTACGGAGTCATCCTTAGATATGGTGATAAAGAGCGTGAAATTGTAGGCTCAGAAGTTCATACAACTAACAATAGAATGGAACTTTTAGGCGTTATAGAAGGTCTTCGCGCTCTAAGAGAAGAGTGTGAAGTAGAGATAATCTCAGACTCATCTTATGTTGTAAAAGGCATTAATGAGTGGCTAGAAAACTGGATAAAAAGAGACTTTAAAAAGGTTAAAAACCCAGATCTGTGGAGAGACTATATAGAGGTCTCAAAGCTTCACAAGATAAACGCTATATGGGTTAGAGGTCATGATGGACATGAAGAGAATGAGAGATGCGATAAATTAGCAAGAGAACAAGCCGAAATTATAAAAAACAGCAATAGGACTAAGTAATGGGTTTAGATATTGAAACTTTGCAAGAAACTTTAGGTTATAAGTTTAAAGACAAGCAACTCATCATGGAAGCTTTGACGCACAAGAGCTATAAACAACCATATGATAATGAAAGATTAGAGTTTTTAGGTGATGCAGTTTTAGACCTTATAGTTGGTGAGTATCTTTTTCATAAATTTAAGAAATCAGATGAAGGCAAACTCTCCAAAATAAGAGCTTCTCTAGTAAATGAAACAGGCTTTGATAAGTTAGCAAGATCACTAAATCTTGGAGAGTATATATTTTTATCAAATGCAGAAGAAAACAATGGCGGAAGAGATAAACCTTCGCTTCTCTCAAACGCTTTTGAAGCAGTAATAGGAGCTATATACCTTGAAGCAGGCTTAAAAAAGGTTCAAGATATTGCTATAAAACTAATAGAGAAAAATCATAAAGAGATATCTCTTGATTCACTATTTCGTGACTATAAAACTACACTTCAAGAGCTAACACAAGCGAGATTTGGAATTACTCCTGAATACAAAGTAGTAGCGAGTCGCGGACCAGATCACAAAAAAGAGTTTGAAGTTGCTGTTTTCATAGAAGACAAAGAATACGCTAGAAGTTGTGGTAAAAGTAAAAAAATAGCACAACAAGAATCAGCAAAACAAGCTGTGGATATGCTAAATAGTGATATACAATAAACTCTGCCTTTTCCTAAAAGGCTAGCTTTTGGGAATGCTAACCAATGGCATTCTCCACGATGAGTGGCCTCAGTGGCTTTTGCGGACTAATAAGATGGAGGTTTCCTTCATTTTATGAAATAAAATTAAGGACATGAAATTGAATAGTTTTGGAGTGAAATTGAGATATAGCACTTTTGGTGAATCTCATGGTGTGGCTATTGGTTGTTTTCTTGATGGAGTCCCAGCTGGACTAAAGATAGATGAAGTTTTTATTCAAAGTGAACTAGATCGTAGAAAACCTGGTAAGAGTGAGTTTGAAACTGCCAGAAAAGAAGATGATAAAGTTGAGATATTAAGTGGTGTTTTTGAGGGAGTGAGTACTGGAACTCCTATCGCTATGCTTATCTACAACAAAAATCAAAAATCAAAAGATTACTCAAATATAAAAGATATTTTTCGCCCTGGTCACGCTGACTTTACTTACTTTCATAAGTATGGCATCAGAGATTATCGAGGCGGTGGAAGATCTTCTGCAAGAGAAACAGCAGCTAGAGTTGCCGCTGGATCTATTGCAAAGCTTATGCTTAGTGAGCTTGGCATTGAAGTGTTAAGTGGTATTAGTGAAGTAGCAGGCATCAAGGCTGAGAATTTTGACTATGAAAGCGCCAAAAATAGTATTATTTACGCTCTTGATAGAGATAAAGAAGCAGCTCAAAAAGCAGCTATTCTCCAAGCAAAAAATAACCATGACTCAGTCGGTGGAGTCTCTAGAATTATCATAAAAAATGCTCCTATTGGATTAGGTCAACCACTCTACTATAAACTAGATGGAGTTTTAGCAGATGCAATGATGGGATTAAATGCGGTAAAGGCAGTTGAGATCGGAGATGGAATACTTAGCGCATCTACCGAGGGCTCACAAAACAACGATGAGATAAGAGCAAATGGCTTTAAAACAAATCACTCAGGCGGCATACTCGGTGGTATAAGTAATGGTGAAGATATAGTTCTCAATGTTTATTTTAAACCAACCCCATCCATCTTTAAAGAACAACAAACTGTTACTACTACAAATGAAGAGGTTGATTTTTCCCTAAAAGGAAGACATGACCCTTGTGTGGCTATCCGTGGAACGGTAGTATGTGAAGCAATGGCAGCCTTAGTTATCGCAGATATGTTACTTTTAAACATGGGTTCAACAATGAACGGTGTTAAAAAATACTATTAAAATAATAGAAGAAGCTATAAAGTAACATTATAATCAAAATGGTTGTAGAGCAATAAACTTTTTTGCTAATTTAAGATTTATGTGTTATTATTATCACAAAAATCTTACAATTTAAGGGATAAAAATGAGAAAAATCATTCTTAGCGCATTAGTAGCGAGTGCTACTCTATTAGCAGCAGACAGTGCAGCAGTATATAAACCGGGGTTGTTATTGCCAGCAAACGGCGAAGCAATTTATAAGCATGACTGTATCCAGTGCCATGGTGCAGACGGAAAGCAAACTTCAGATACAGGGCTTTCAAGAATTGTATATGCTCCAATTACGGGTTTAGATGCTGCTAAATTAGCAAAAGAGTTAAAAGATTATAGATATGGGAGTCTTAACAAGTACGGCTACGGTGCTTTAATGAAAACTACATTAGTTGACCTTTCTTATGAAGAGATAGACGCTCTTGCCGAGTATATTAGTACTAATATGAAATAATTAAACTATTATGCTGAGTGATCAGCATAATAGTTTTATGCTTACCATAAATAACTTCTTTCTTCAAACCTCTTCAAAACATAATATTTAAGGAAACAGCATGATTAAATATATTATTACAATAGTAGTAATTTTAAGTTTTAATTTGTCTGCTAATTCAAAGTATAAAAAAGCTTGCGATAATAGAGAAATGCAATCTTGCATAGAGTTAGGCATACTCTATTATACAGGTAAAGGTGTAGAAAAAAATATTAAAAAGTCTAAAAGGCTATTTCAAATAGCGTGCAAAAATAGAGTGGCTAGAGGTTGTTATTATCTAGGTTTTGTCTTTTTAAAAGGTGGACAAGATGTTGAGCAGAGCAATAGAAAAGCAATATTGGCATTTGCCAAGGGTTGTGATATAGGAAGCGAACGTTCTTGTGAGCAGTATCATAAGCTTAAAGATAAAGGATTTTAATAGATGAAAAGTGATGTTAAGAAGCAACTTGAAGGTGAACTAGATAAGTATATTAAAGGTAAGGGTGATTTTACTCCGTACTACCCTGGTATGGATATTCTCGCTTCAGAACTCTATAAAGAACAGTTAAAAAAAGCATCAGACCTAATAAAAAAACAAAGTGAATCAGAGATGAAAAGTTTTGAATTATATCTTGATACTATTATAATCAACATGCACACTAAGGTGAAAAAATATAAAAAATCTATCTACTTTGATAATGAAAACATTAAAGATATAGAAAATCAAGGTTACACAATAGTTTTTTATATAGATGAAAAAAATAGTAAGTATGCTCTTTTAGGGCTACTAAAATCTAAGGCATTACCACAATAATTTGTGTTTGTAATATTGTTACAATTTTACACTGTAGTGAATAAATGTAACAAAATTATCACAATTTTGATTATTTTTTTAAAATCGATTTATTTAAGTCTGAAATTTAAAAATTTACGATAATGTACAGTTAATTATAAGCTAAATGTATAAAAGGATAGGTATGAATTATAAATATATTAATAATATGTTATCGGAGATGGACAAAGATTTATCTTCAAAGGGGATGACAAGAAGAGATGCTATGAAATTAGCTGGTATCTCAGGCGCAAGCTTCATGATGGGTGGCAGTAATCTTAGTGCTATGGAAAAGGATGAAAAGCCAATAGCTAAATCAGGGGTTGACGCTAAGATTGTAATTGTTGGTGGTGGACTTGCTGGGATGAGTACGGCTGCAAGACTTACTCTTAATATCAAGAACCCTGATATTACTGTTATTGAACCTAATAAACAATCTGTATCTTATCAACCTGGTCAAACACTTGTTGCTGCAGGTATTTGGGATGCTGATGAAATTATTTATAATAGAGATGACTTTGTGCCAGAAGGTACAAAAATAATCGAAGATAAAGTTATAGACTTTGATCCAATGAATAATCAAGTAACTACTGCAAAAGGTCAAGTTATTGATTATGACTATTTAGTTGTAGCTACTGGCTTGCAGCTTGATTTTGAAAGACTCGAAGGTTTAGAACATGCTGGTCGTGCTTACTCAATTGGAGACAACTCTAGACTTCATAAAGCTATGGGTGACGATAGTGGCATTTGTTCGATCTATACGGCTGAGGGTGCTACTAAAACTTGGGAGCAAATGCAAAAATACATTGAAAAAGCTAAAAATGCTAAAGATGGCAAAAAAGTACAATTCCTTTTCACGCATCCAGGTACGCCTATTAAGTGTGGTGGTGCTCCAAAGAAAATCATGTATCTAGCAAATGCAAGACTTAAAGAAGCTGGTGCTAGAGAAAATGCAGAACTTATCTTCTATCCAAATGGCGGAGCAATGTTTGGCATTCCTGAATACCATGATGCTATCCTTGAGCAGTTCAAGAGAGAGAATTTTAAATGGCACTACAGAACTAACCTTATAGGTGTTGAAATAGAGAATAAAATAGCTATTTTTGATTCTCAATGGCAAGAAAAGGGACCTTATGATCCAGTCATGAAAGATTTCGAAGTAATTTCTAAGCATGAAAAAATCAGAGTTCCATATGATTTCTTACATATCACTCCAGATGCTGTAGCTCCAAGAGAAGTAGCAGAATCAGATATTGGCTCAGCTGCTGGTTGGGTTCCTGTAAACAAAGAGACTCTTCAACATATCAAATTCAAAAATGTATTTGCACTTGGTGATATTGCACAAGTTCCTATGGGTAAAACAGGTGGATCTGTAAGAAAACAGTATAAAGTAGTAGTAGATAACTTAATATCTCAGATGGAAGGTAAACCATTAACTTCAAAATATGGTGGTTATACAGTTTGTCCACTCATTACAGATATCGGTACAGTAATGTTAGCAGAGTTCGATTGGAGTGTTAAACCAACACCATCGTTTCCTCTAGACCCATTAGTAGAAAGATGGGTTCACTGGTTAATGAAAGTTTATGCCCTTAAACCAATGACAATGTACGGAATGCTTTCTGGTAAAGCGTAAGCAATCAAAAGAAGGAACCAGATCCTTCTTTTGCCTTTCTATTCTTTCATAAAATAAGAGAATCACTTTTTGATTTAACAAAAATGTCTCTTTAAAATATTTTTATTATCCAGGATTTTTATATGCAAGTAAAATTTGAGTTCGCCATCTATGATGAGGCTCTAGATAAGTTTGAGTTAGATGAAAAGATCTATTCTTATGAGTTAAATGAAGAAGAAACAGAGACTTATAGTATTTTAAAAAGTGTGGATTTACACCTATATAACTTTTTTCAAGAGTCTGAATCTTTTAAAAGCTGGATAAAAGATGAAGTATATCCAAACATGATAGGTGGAAAAATAGCAATTTGTGATATAAATGAGATAAGTTTTAGAAGGTATTACTTTTTTAAAGTAACAAGTGCTGATGTTCATTACGAATATTTCAAAAAGCTTTTTAAAATTCATCATGAGATAGATTGGCAAGGTAGAGAAGAAGTTGGAAAAGAAATATTAGAACAACTCAAAATAAAACGACAAGAACTAATAATTGAATTAAAAAAAGATATTGTTGAAAATGAAGCTTAAATAGTAATCATAACTCAGTTTTATGGATGTAAAACTGAATGATTATTATATTGAATACAACAATATAAGTGTTGTTAATAAGCTGTATCAAGTAAGACTATAAATTTATTTTTAGTTTTAAAAGACATGTTCCTAATGGTAACAGAATACATACGAATGTCTTCATATCTTAAATTCTTGAATTCAATAGTGGCAATTAACTCTTGTAAAGATGTATAATAATTTTGTGCCAACTTTGTGATAAACGATACACAAGGTTAACAGATTAATGCATTTTAAAACAAGTAAAATTATAAAAGGGGAAGATGTGGATAAAACATTTAAATCAGAAGAAATAACATCTGTAAGCAGAAGAGATTTCTTCAAAAGAACAGCATCTGTAAGTGCAGTTGCTGCTGTAAGTATTTTAGCACCGGGTGCACTACTTGCTGATGATGAAAACATTATGCATCATACAAAGTGGGGAACTACACTAGGAGATGAGTGTAATTATAATCCTTACGGACTACCATCTAAATATGAGCATAACATCGTAAGAAGAACATCTGCTCTTATGTCATCGGCTGGAGATATGCACGCTGCAATATCTATGTCACCTTTGCATGAGCTAAGTGGTATTATTACTCCAAATGGATTACACTTCACTCGTACTCACAATGGTGTAGCTCAGGTAGATCCAAATAAGTTTAGACTGATGATTCATGGTCTTGTGGATAAACCAATAGTTCTTACTCTAGATGAACTAAAAAAATATCCAAGTGAGAGTAGAATACTATTCTTAGAGTGTCCATCAAATGGTGCTGCTGAGTGGAAAGGCCCGCAATTTAACTCTTTACAATTTGTAAAAGGAATGATGAGCTGTTCGGAATGGACAGGTGTTCGTTTAAAAACTATACTTGATGAACTAGGTCTAAAACCAAATGCTAAGTGGATGCTTGCAGAAGGTAGTGATGGTTCTGAGATGAGTAGAACTGTTCCTATTGAAAAAGTCTTAGATGATGCGATGATAGCTTGGGGACAAAATGGTGAAGCACTGCGTCCTGAACAAGGTTATCCAGTTCGTTTAATCCTACCAGGTTGGGAAGCTAACCTTTGTGTTAAATGGTTAAAAAGATTAAAATTTGGCGAAGAACCATGGTATGCAAAAGAAGAAACTTCTAAATATACTGCATTAACTGCAAGTGGTAGAGCTATTCAGCATTTCTATGCAAATGAAGTAAATTCTATTATTACATCACCTTGTCCTGAAAAACCTTGGACCGATCTTAAAGTAGGAGATTTGGTTGAAATAGAAGGTTTAGCATGGAGTGGTCATGGAACAATTACAAATGTTGATATAAGTTTTGATGGTGGAAAAAATTGGATAGAAGCAAATCTTAAAGGGTTAGTTCTTCCAAAAGCTTGGACTAGATTCTCTTATATGTATAAATATGAAGGAAAACCATTATTGCTTCAAAGTCGTTCAGTTGATGATAGTAACAATGTTCAACCAACAATAAATCAGGAAAAGAAAGTTGTCGGTGTTGAAGGTGTTTATCACAGAAATGCGATTTGTACTTGGGAAGTAAATAACAAAGGGGAGGTTAACAATGTTCAAGTTAGATCATAAATCTATTTTAATCGGAGCATCTGTTGTTGCAAGTACTGCCCTTCTTCTGACAGGATGTTTATCGTCATCGTCTAGTACGAATGAAAAAACTCCTGCAAAAGTTCAAGCAAATGCTTTAGCTGGACCATACACTGGAAAAATTGGTGCTATAGATGGTGGTGTTATCTACCCTAGAGAAAACGGAATGTATACAGCCTATGTATTAAATGAACAAAGTACAAAAGGAATAAATCACGGTAGAGTTCCTACAGCTAACGAGATAAAAGCGTGGGATTTAGATGCACTACCAGATGGTACAGGCTTACCTGAGGGTGAAGGATCCGTTGAAGAGGGTGATGAACTTTATGAAGCACAGTGTGCATCTTGTCACGGTGACTTTGGTGGTGGCGGACATGGTTATCCACAACTAGCTGGAGGTAATCAATCTAAAGATGAGAACGGGATCGTTATCACTCTTAAAAATCAAAGAGAGTATGGAAAAACAGATGCACCAAAAAGAACTGTTGGTACTTATTGGCCTGTAGCTACTACGCTTTTCACATACATTAGAGATGCTATGCCATATGCAACTCCTAAGAGCTTAAGTAATGATGAAGTTTATGCTATTACAGCTTATATATTGGCTCAAAACTATATAAAAATTGATGGCGAAGTAATGGATGATGAGTATGTCTTAAATGCAGAAAAGCTTGCAAAAGTAGTTCTACCAAATAAAGATGGTTTTTATCCAAATATCGATGGTCCAACAGGTCCAGATGATGTCAAAGCATTTTATGCAGATCGTGCTAAAAATATTGGTTCTGGTACAAGATGTATGACTGATTGTAAAGATCCAGGTGGACAAGATGGTAAAACTGAAGCTACTCTTGTACGAATAGATTATGAAATGTCAGATGTTGTTCCTCCATACTCAACGGTTAGAGACTTGCCACCTGAGGTAGAAGATGTAACTATCTCTAAAGCTGAAAAAATGTATAATGAATCGTGTAAAGTGTGTCACGCGAATGATAATATGGGAGCACCAGCTCTTGGAGATGCAGACGCATGGGAAGACGTTATGGACAATGGTTTTGATCAAGTATTAAGAAACGCGATCGACGGTATGGGTGGAATGCCTCCAAAAGGTGGTAATGATAGTTTGACTTCAGATGAAGTTAAATCAATAGTTGAATTTATGATAAATTCAAGCAAATAAAACATTAAATTAAAAATAAGGAAAACAAAATGGATAGAAGAAAATTTTTAGGCGTAGGTCTTGTAGCATTTGCTGCAATCGTTATGCCAGGTACAGACTTAAGTGCAGTAGACTTTAGAGAGACTATGCCACAAGCATGGGAAGTAGAGAAGACAGTTGATGGTATTAAAGCCCTTTATGGTAATGGTGCACTTAAAGAAAGTGGTAAATTTTCATTTAAAGCTCCAAAGTTAGCAGAAAATGGTGGTTCAATTCCAATTACGATTACATCATCATTAGATTTAGAGTCAATAGCACTTTTCCAAGATGCTAACCCAAGATGTTTATCTTGTGTATTCTCTGTACCAGTAGGTGCTATTATAGATTATGACTTTAGAATTAAAATGAGACAAACAGCTGTGGTAACTGTCGTTGGTAAAGAGAGAGGTACAGGAACACTGTATACTTCATCAAAAGAGATAGATGTTTCTATTGGTGGTTGTGGAGGTTGATATACCTCCTCCCATTCGACAAAATAAATAAAAAAACAAATAAAATAAAAAGGTAAAAAAATGGCAAAGATGAAAATTAAAGCAAAAGAAAAAAAAGGCGTTGTTAAAGTAAAGGCGATGTTTACAAGCTTAATGGCTGACAAAGAAGAAGCTGTTAAAAAAGGTATTAGCCCGTCATATATCAGATATATAGTGGCTAAAGTTAAAGATGCTGTAGTGTACGAAGTAACAATGAGTGGTTTTATGTCTGAAAATCCACTAGTTAAGTTTGAGTTTAAAGGTAAAAAAGGTGATAAAATCGCTTTTACTACAATTGATAACGATAATAAAACGGAAACAGAAACAGAAAAAATTAAATAGGGATACCTTATGAAAATTAAAATCATAATTTTATTATCGATAATTGGATTTGTTATATCTATGCCATTTATCTTTAATAAAAGCGTTACAATCGCAAATCCTAGTCAGCTTGACGCAGATGAAAATTTTATTCTTTATGAGTGGGTTGAACCGCGAACAGGTACCAATAAAGAGTGGGATTATAATTTAAAACCTGTGCAAGTTAGTGATAGAGTATGGTGTTTCTTTGGTGCTATGGAAATGCCAACTAAAGAAAATGCTGGTGACATGTCTAACAGTTGTTACATCAAAGGTAATGATAGTTGGATAGCATGGGATACTGGTCCATCTTATATATTTGCAAAGCAAGCACATGCAGCTATGAAAAAAATTGCTGATTTGCCTGTTAAATCAGTTATTGTAAGTCATGAGCATGATGATCACTGGTTAGGTAATAACTACTATAAAGAGACACAAGGTGCTATTGTATACGGTCCAAAATCTGTTAATGTGAATTATCTTGGTTTTGATGAGCATACAGGAAAACCTAACGAAAATACTAGAGAGATACCACCTCAAACTAGAATGATTAGAGCTCTTTACCAAAATGCAATTAGAGGTACTAAGCTGGTTCCGGTTGATGAGTCATTTGATGAAACAACCGAACTTACACTTCATGGTGTTAAGATGGAGTACGTAAAAGTTGGCTATGCACACTCTGAAGAAGATTGGTTTTTATATCTTCCAGAAGATAAAGTTGTTCTTGTGGCAGATATTGTAATGAATGGTAGAGTGACTTCAAATCGTGATGGTGTTGTTGTTGGACAATTAAATGCACTTAAAGCTATAAGAGATAGAGATTGGAATCATTTAGTTCCAGGACATGGTTTTATAACTGATAAGTCTGCCGCTGATGAGGCTGTTCAATATTTTACTCTTTTAAAAGATAGAGTTCTTGAAGGTATTGAAGAAGAGATACATCCGGATATGATTACTAAACATGTAACTCTTGAAGAATTTAGAAATAAAGAGTTATATTATCTTTTAAGTCCAGGTAATGTTTTTAGATCTTATGAAGAGCTAGAAATGTTTGATGAAGATGATTTACATAGTGATGACGACGAAGATGAAGACGAAGAATAATCTGTAAACATTAGCAGTACTAGTAATATCGATACAATTTAAAGCAATGCAAAAAAATTTCATTTCAAATGTTTATTTTTTTGCATAGAGTAAATTGTACTTTGTTGTACTGCCTAATTCAAAATAAAAACTTTGTTTTTGTTAACTGCAAGATTTAAATATAAGAGAGTAGTGCTATATGTCATTAATTCAAGCTGGAAAGATTTTAGAACTATTTTATTCTACAGATAATGGTAGAGTAAATACAACTGAGTTGGCTCTTGATGACAAGGGTGTTATAGAAGATAAGTATTATAATAAAGATATACAAAGATCGGTCTTAATAACTTCGCTAGACAGCTATAAACTAGCTGCGAGTAACGGTATAGATGCGCCATATAGTGCATTAGGGGAAAATATACTCATGGATTATAATCCGTACCACTTAAGACCAGGAGCAAGACTTACAATTGGTGATCTTGAATTAGAGATCAGTCAAAATTGTACACTTTGTAAGAGTTTAGCAAAAATAGATGCAAAACTGCCAAAGCTTCTTAAAGATGACAGAGGTGTTTTTGCAAAGGTTATAAGAAGTGGGACAATCCGCAAGGACGATAATATTTATCTTCTAAAATAGAGAGTGAAAATCTCACAAAATTAACAAAAAAGGGAAAGAAATGAAATCAATGATCAAAAGTTTAGTTGCAACATTAATGTTAGTAACTGCAGTTGTAGCGAGTGGGGCACAAGATATTCAAATATACACGGCAGATAATTCAAAAGGCAAAATTACAGGAGCTTCTATAGAGAAAGCTTTCGCAGATGCAGGGTTTATAATCTCTGGAAATAATGATATGAATGTTGCATTTAAATCAAAATTTCAAAAAACAAATCATAAAATGTATCATCTTTTTACTCTTTATGAAAAAAATCTAGTTTTAGAACTTGTTAAAATAACTCCAGAGGCTGCACTGCTTGCACCTCTAAGTATGTCAATATATATGAACGAAAATTCTAATGATATTTCTATCTCATCTATATCACTAGAAGGTATGGCAAAGGTTACTGGTATACCTGCGTCTAATAAACATATGATAGAGTATAGTAAACTTATTAGAGCTACACTAGCTAAGGCATTACCAAATGGTCATTTTGAGAAAACATCATATAAGATATTAACACCTAAAGGTGAGCTAGTATCTTCATTTACTGGTGAAATGGAAGCTCAAGGCGATGATGTTGAAGATGAATTGGAAAGTCTTCAAATGGAACTTGAAGGTTCAGTAGAAACTTTGGGATTTGTAATCGCTGGTTATAACAAGCTAGGTGATGAGTTTGCTGAGGCTGGCTATGACAAGTATGATTTTTTTGATGCATATTCTATTTGTAAATTACCAGTTATTTTTGAAGTAGCAAAAACTCACCCAGAAGCTGGTGCATTTGCTCCTTGTGTATTATATATGTATAAAGAAAAAGGTTCAACAGAGGTAAAAATGGCATATCCATCAGTATATAACTGGATAAGCTCTTTAGATATCGAAGATAAGCCATCATTAGAGGTATTAGAAGATGCTCAAAAAGCACTCGTAGGAGTAATTAAAGAAACTTTAGAGTAAAAAGAAATAAATTAAAGAGAGGGTACTAAAATGGCTATATCGAGAAGAAAGGCTTTACAGCTTTCAGGAGTTACTGCAGCTGCAGTAGCAATAAGCGGATGTAGCAAAATACAAAACCCTCTCCCAGAGAAGTCAGCTAACTCTAAAAATACTTTTAAAGCGCCTATTGCTGAAGCAAAAGGTCCTAGAGTAGTTGTAGTGGGCGGTGGCTGGTCTGGACTCTCTATTGCAAAATATACAAAAATATTTGCTCCGAATGCAGATGTTGTATTAGTTGAGCAAAGACATGAATTTGTATCATGTCCTCTTAGCAATTTATGGTTAGTTGATAAGATAGAGTTAGAGTTTTTAACTCACGATTATCTTCAAGCTGCAAGAGAGAATAACTACACCTACTTCCATGCAACTGCAATCGGCCTTGATAGAGAAAATCGTGTTTTAGAGACTAGTGATGGTGATATAAGTTTTGATTACTTAGTTTTTGCACCAGGTATTGATTATGACTATTCTAGATGGACAGATGATATAGCCTTTGAGACAAGACTTAGACAAGAGTATCCAGCAGGTTTTATCCCTGGATCTGAGCACATTACTTTGCGAAACAAAGTTCTTAACTTCAAAGGTGGAAACTTTATTTTAACAGTTCCAAGCGGGAACTATAGATGTCTTCCAGCACCTTATGAAAGAGCCTGTGTAATTGCAGATTATTTCAAACAAAAAAATTTAAAAGCCAAAGTTATACTATTAGATGAAAATAACACTGTAACAATCAAAAAAGAAGGTTTTCAATCGGCTTTTGATGAACTATATGGTGATTATATTGAGTATATGCCAAACACAGTTATAAATAACATAGATCTTGATAATAAAATAGTTGAAACAGATTTTGATGAGATTGAATTTGAGGAGGCCGCTTTTTATCCTCATGTTCGAGGTGCTAAAATTTTAGAAAGGGTTGGTATCGCAAAAGATGCAAAAAATATGCTTGAAGGCGATATTAACACTCTTACATATGAGGTAAATGGCGAAAAAGATATATTTATTGCCGGTGATTCTAGACCAATGGGCTTTTCAAAATCAGGAAATACTGCTAACTCTGAGGGGCATCATGTAGCTACATTAATAGCTCAAAAGATAAACAAAACAAAAGAAATAAAGTGGGAATCACCAACAACTACTTGTTTTTCTGCTGTTTCTATAGCGCCAGAGAGAGCAATCTATATTTACACACAATATGCTCATAATAAAACAGATGAAACATTTAACTTTGCATCAACAACCAGTAGTGAAGATTGGCTTAAAGATGGAGAAGTTAATGCAAATTCCATTTATGATTGGGCAAATGCTCTGTATGCGGATATGTTTAGTAAGTAGTACCTTTTAAAAGCAATAGGTAAGAGATAACGCGTCTCTTACTTGTCTCTATTTTCCATTGCATCTTTAGCAGTTTTTATAGCACTTCCAAGAGCTGTTTTTGCAACGCTCCAAGCTTGTTTACCCATTCTTTTTGCTTCTTGCGCAGCTTGAGATTTAAAGGCTGTATCTGCTCTAGAGACTGCTGTTTTAGCAAAATTTGAAAATCTATCTCTCATCATATCAGCTGCTTCTTTAGAGATATGAACTAATTCTTCAAGATCATAGCGCATGCTTTTATTGATGTTTACTAAAAGTTTATTTATCATTTGTGAATTTTCACTAGCTTGAGTTTGTACAACTTGAGAGAAGAGAACATCTGTTTGGTTAAGGTCTTCCATAATGGTGTCATAATCTTCTATAAGTATATGTTTGGCTTCAACTGGCATATAAGCTAATCGTTTTTTGAATCTATCTATAGAGTGGATAAGCCCACTTCTCATACCTTTGAGAGTTGCACTTAAGATGTCTTCAGCCTTTGTTGGAGTAGCTTCTGCAACGTCTATAGCGCACTGTAAGATAGTAGATAAGATCTTTCTTATTCTGATAGTGTTTAGAGAACCTTCTTTTATAGCTTCAAAAGTTAAATCTTTGATAACTTCTTGAATACTATCTTTTATCTCCCCGTCTGTATCTCTCTCTAGCGCTGTGATGATAGCAGACTCTACTAATTCACTTAGAAATTCATATAGGTCAATGGACTGAAGTTTTACTTGATGGAGTTTTAAAAGAGCGGGTTCGTTGTTGCTTAACTTTAATTCAATAGCATTAAAAACATTGTATTTTGTCTCTTGAAGCTCTAAAGCTTTTTTCTCTAATTTTCTCTCTAGTGCTTCTTTTTGGGCTACTAGAGATGCTACATCGTCTTTAAAAGTTTTTGTTTCGATATCTAAAATAGTTGTAGCAATACTTTTAATTTCATGAAGGTTTAGCTCATCTATGTCTGTTTCATTTGCTAGTTTAGCAATTACATCTGAAACTCTTTTCTCAACATCTTTTAGAGTCTTATTGTATGAATTTTGTATATCGATTGTTAGTTTATCTACTTCCATTTTAAATCCTTTGTTTATTTTATAGTACCATTTTGATATTTTGATGAGCTTTTAGAGCCTCATATATAAAGTTTCTATCGTCTTCGTTGTGAACAAGTAGATCTAAGTTCATACTCACATACTTGCCACCTTTTGAGTTTTTAGAGTGAGTTAACTTATGGCTTCTCTCATCTATAACATCCCTTATAGCCTTCTCTAGTGCTTCTTTCTCGCCTGCTATAAGTTTATAAGACCACGAACATGGATACTCAAGTATGAGCTTTTCATCTCTATCGTTTAAAATCTCCACTTTTTCCTCCTGATTTTTCTTCAAGTTGTACATTTCGTATTATCATGCCTTTGTCTATGGCTTTTACCATATCATAAATAGTTAAAAGACCTATGCTAACACCAGTTAGTGCTTCCATCTCAACCCCAGTTTGCCCTGATAATTTTGCAGTAACCTGTAGTTTAAATCCAGGTAGGTCCGGAAGTTCTTCAACATCGCAGTTGATGCCACTAAGGTTTAGTGGATGACACATTGGGATAAGCTCACTTGTCTTTTTTGTACCCATTATAGCCGCAATAACAGCAGTTTGAAGTACTGGACCTTTTTTAGTTTTTTCGCTAACTATGGCACTGTAAGCATCTTGACTCATCTCTATATATCCAGAGGCTACCGCTACTCTTGTTGTTTGATTTTTATCCGACACATCAACCATCTTTGGTCTTTGGTTTTCATCTAAGTGTGTTAAGTTCATTATATTTCTTTTTATTTTTTCTTTATTATAGCGAAGGGGAGTTGAATTTATACTAGATTAGCTTCAGTGCTTCTATATATTCATGAGGGTGGTTTAGGTTTAAAAAGGCTTTTTCATCCTCAAAGTTTACAAAAGTAGTTTTGGAAGATTTTAGTAAAAAGCCTAGTTTATGGTTGTCTTCTTTGAGCATTTTAATAAATTTTTTCTCTAATGAGCGATGATAGATCCCACACATGGGCTGAATGCCAAATGCTGTTTTTGCAATGCATGCATCTGCGTTAAAACTATCTGCATCTACAAGAGCTTCTATCTCTTTTAGTCCAACAAAAGGTGCATCTACACTAAGAGCGAAAAAAGAGTCTGTTTTTAGTGTTTGAAATATTGCAACAAAGCCAGCAGTAGGGGCGAAAACCTCAATACTCTTTGCATCTTCTATAAAAGTTGCATCTCCATTTTTTGTAGGAAAGTCAAACTTACTTTTGTCTTTGCAAGATATATAGACATATTTGAAGATTTTTTTTAGACGAAAGAACTGAAACTCAGTTAGAGTATTAAAGCCTCCAAATGAAAGAAGAGATTTATCTTCTTTCATTCTTGAGCTTTTACCACCTGCAAAGATGACACATGGTAGATCTAGCATTTAGTTTCTGATTAACTCAGCTTCGATACGTCTATTTTCAGCGCGACCCTCAGCAGTTGTATTATCAGCTATAGGTTCTAACTCTCCTTTGCCTACCGCAGTTACTTTTTGAGCATCAACTCCTTTTTCTATAAGCATATCTCTTACTGAGGTGGCTCTTCTTTGAGATAGTTTTTGGTTGTAAGTTTCACTTCCTATGCTATCTGTGTGACCAACTATCTTAGTGCTATAGTTGGTGTATTTATTTAAAAAGTCTGCATATTCTTGAACAAGTTTTTCAGACGCAGCGTCTACTTTAGCAGAGTCGTACTCAAAGTTAATGTCTAGCGTTATCTTAAGAGGACAACCATCACTATTTACTGCTTGACCTATTGGAGTGTTTGGACAGATATCTATAGAGTTAGCAACTCCATCTTTATCATCATCACCATCTACAACAGCTACTACACTTGTAACTTCTTCTTCCATTACAGCTTCTTCAACAAGCTCTTCTTCAGGCTCTTCTTTGATTTGCTCTACAGGCTTACTCTCTTGTGCAGGCGCTGTTTTTTGAGAACTACTTCCAAATGCAAAGTTTAGACCTGCAAGGAGTGCTAAGTTGTTGTCATATCTAGTGTCATTGTACTTGAGCATATAAACAGCTTCAAGTTTTAGTGCGAGCATATCAGTAAAGGGAATTTTAGCACCAAATCCAGCATTAATAAATGCACTGTCTGTATTTCCTGTTTGCCCTTTGTAGCTATGACCATTCATAGTCTCATAACCAAGACCTACTTTAGTAAGAGGTATAAACCCGGCTACTTTGTCAAACTCATAAACACCATTTAGTGCTAAACGCCATACATCAGTGTCTGCACCATTTGGAAGTCTGTTGGTGTTGTAGTCAGCTTTTGAGTAAAAAACAGAAAGCTCAGGCTTTAAAAAAAAGTCAAATGCGTTGTATTGAAACTCAGCTCCAAAAGTTGCATAATCATCCAAATCAATATTATTCTCAGCGATGTTATAGCCAATCATAGGCGTGATTTCATAATCTGCTGCCATCATTAGGCTAGAAGATAGTAAAAGTGTTGGTATTAGAAGAAGTTTTTTCATGTATTTCCTTTTGTTTTTTGAGTTTTATTAAAGAGTTAGTGCTTACTACTTAACTCTTGGATCTGCTATGTAGCCTTTTATAGCTGAGATAGCTGCAACTGCAGAGTTCGCTAGGTAAACTTTTGAGCTTCTAGAGCCCATACGACCTACAAAGTTACGGTTAGTAGTAGAGACAGCTACTTCGCCATCGCCTAAGATCCCCATATATCCGCCTAGACAAGCCCCACAAGTTGGGTTTGAAACAACTCCACCAGCGTCAATTAGAATATCTATGTAACCGAGTTTATAAGCATCTTTTAAAATTTGTTGAGTGCCTGGCGTGACTATTAGGCGGACATCTTCGTGGACTTTGTGTCCTTTTAGTATCTCAGATGCAACTTTTAAGTCGCCCAAACGACCATTTGTACAGCTTCCTATAAAGGCTTGATCTATTTTTATGTTGTCTTTTACAGCTTGTGTTATAGAGTGACCATTTGATGGTAAGAAAGGGTAAGCAATAACTGGCTCTAGTTTAGCTACATCTATATTTAAAATTTCTACATAAGATGCATCTGCATCTGAGTAGTGAATACGAGGCTCTCTCGCAAGTTTTTTATCGCTTAAAAACTCTGCTGTAACATCATCATATGCTACTATGCCACTTTTTGCCCCAGCTTCAATTGCCATATTACACATTGAAAATCTATCATCCATATTTAAATGCTCAATTGTGCTTCCCGTAAATTCTAAAGTTTTGTAAAGTGCTCCATCAACACCGATAAGACGGATGATCTCTAGAATAATATCTTTACCAGTTGTATGCTTTTGAGGTTTTCCGCTAAGGTTGACTTTTATAGTTTGGGGAACTTTAAACCAGTTTCCTCCAGTGATCATTGCAAAAGCGAGATCTGTAGATCCCATACCAGTTGAAAAAGCTCCAAGTGCTCCGTGAGTACAAGTGTGTGAGTCTGCACCGATAATTACATCGCCTGGAACGATAAGACCTTTTTCAGGTAGAAGCGCGTGCTCTATTCCCATGTCTTTTTCATCAAAAAAGTTTTTAAGATTATGTTTTTTTGCAAAATCACGAGAGATCCTAGCTTGGTTTGCAGATGCAATGTCTTTTGCTGGGATAAAGTGGTCTAGAACTATAGAAAAACCATCTGGATTTGCTAGTTTTGTAGCACCACTCTCATCAAATGCTTTGATAGAGATAGGAGTTGTAATGTCATTCCCAATAACCATGTCGATATTAGAGCGGACTATCTCGCCTGCAAAAACCTTTTTGCCAACATGTTGTGAAAATATCTTCTCTGTTATAGTTTGAGCCATAATAAACCTTTTTATAAGTAATAATTTCGCGATTATACCATTTAAGATTTAAAATTTTAGTGAAGTCGTGATAAGCACGAGTTTAAGATTGGTACTTCAGAGCTTTTTTTGTAAACTCATTTGAGCAAAAAAACATAGTCATAAAGATAGGATTTATGCTTACCTGCCCATCTTCTGTAGTCTCAAATGGAGTAAATTCAAAGCCTTCTGCTTCGTTATCATCTCTTGGAGTTACTACAAATATAATAGGAGAAAGAGTTTTTACCATATTTAGAATGTTTTTTCTTTTTTTAGCATTTTCTTCATCTAAAATATTGAAATTTAAGCCCTCTGAACTCTTTCGAGTATGTAAAATCTCTTCTAAAACATCTATTTTGTCTTTGAAAACTACCTTATTCCATGATATACTAAGTTTTTGTGAGATAATTTTTCTATCTTTATGCATAAGTGCATTTGGTTTAATATCTTTCATCTTCTCCATAAGTCCTAGCAAATAGTTGGCTCCGCCGACCTTTAGAGCTAGTTTGCTTATTAAAAGATGGAGTAGTTCTTTTGTATTTTCGTTTTGTTTGTTAAAATTGCACATGCTTTTAGCCTTTTAGATGGAATTATACCTTAAATAAAACGGTAAGTCAGTTTAGTTTAAGCATAACATAATAACAAACTATATATGATGTCAAAAGTAAAAGAAGACAAAAATTGTCTTAATTAGAAACAACCCTAAATTAAAGGTAAAACATGCAAGTTTATTTAGACAACAACGCTACAACGATGGTTGATCCACTAGTAGTAGAAGCAATGCTACCATACTTTAGTGAGCAGTACGGAAATCCAAACTCACTTCACAAATTTGGTACATCATCACATCCAGCTTTAGCCAAGGCGATAGATCAAGTCTATACAGCTTTAAATGCAAGTGATAATGATGATATAGTTTTTACATCCTGTGCAACAGAGTCAAATAACTGGGTTTTACAGTCAGTATTTTCAGATCTTATTGTCAATGGAGATAAAAACCATATGGTGACAACGGAGGTTGAACATCCATCAGTACTAGCAACCTGTAGATTTTTAGAAGAGCAAGGTGTAAAAGTTACATATCTGCCTGTAAATGAGCAAGGTGTTGTAGAAGCTCACACAGTTCGTAGCTTTATTACAGATAAAACTGCTTTAGTCTCTGTAATGTGGGCATCAAATGAGACAGGTATGATATTTCCTATAAAAGAGATTGGCGAGATCTGTAAGGAAAAAGGTGTTCTTTTTCACTCTGATGGCGTTCAAGCTATAGGTAAAATCCCAGTAGATCTACAATCTCTTCATGTTGACTTTGTATCTATGAGTGCACATAAGTTTCATGGTCCAAAGGGCGTTGGAGCTCTGTATATTAGAAATTCTCAAAAACTTACTCCATTTTTACATGGTGGAGAGCATATGGGTGGTCGCCGTTCTGGAACGCTAAATGTTCCTTTTATAGTTGGTATGGGAAAAGCTATAGAGCTTGCAACTACAAATATAGAAGAAACAGCTGCTAAAATTAGAGCAAAGAGAGACCGACTAGAAGATGCGATCACGCAAATAAGCGACACTATGATAGTCGGAGATCGAGAAAACCGCACTCCAAATACAATACTCATCTCCGTCAAAGGCGTTGAAGGCGAGAGTATGCTTTGGGATCTAAATAAGGGCGAAATCGGTGCATCAACTGGCTCAGCGTGTGCAAGTGAAGAACTTGAAGCAAACACAGTTATGCTAGCTATTGGAGCTGACAACGAACTAGCTCACACAGGGATCCGCTTAAGTCTGAGCCGTTTTACAACTGATGCAGAGATAGACTACGCAATTAGCCACTTTCAAAACGCAGTAAAGAGACTTAGAAGCATCTCAAGTTCATACGCAACTCAACAGCCAACTAAGGGTGGAGAAGCGAAAGATTGCGAGCTGCACCACCATTAATGGTGATTAGAGGCTTTAGGCTTAAATGCCACACCAGCCCCGAAGAAGTTCGCGGTTCCAAAAAGATTGAAAATTGGTTAAGAGTTTGAAAAGGTAATCAAAGAGGCACAAGTGCCGAGGGCTTCCTGCCGAAGGAAACTCAGCGTTAGCGTAGTAAAACGGACTTGTTCGTTTTGCGTGACAGATGAATAGGGAAAAGGTTCCCTTGAAATTTATGAAATAAATTATAAGGAAATAAAGTTATGGCAAAAGCAGATATGTTAGGCGAATCCCTTTGGGACGCGTATTCGAATAAAGTAACGACACTTATGAACAACCCTCAACATCAAGGCGAGATCAGCGAAGCAGAAGCAGAGTCTCGTGGTAACAAACTTATTGTTGCAGACTTTGGTGCTGAGAGCTGTGGAGACGCTGTTCGTCTGTACTGGGAGATCGATCCAACAAACGACAAGATCGTAAATTCAAAGTTTAAGAGTTTTGGTTGTGGGACTGCAATAGCATCTTCTGACATTATGACTGAGCTTTGTATTGGAAAAACTGTAGATGAAGCTGTAAAGATCACAAACATAGATGTTGAGTTTGCACTTCGTGATGATCCAGACACTCCAGCAGTTCCACCTCAAAAGATGCACTGTTCTGTTATGGCTTACGATGTTATAAAAAAAGCAGCAGGTCTTTACAAAGGCGTTGACGCTGAGAGTTTTGAAGAAGAGATCATCGTTTGTGAGTGTGCGAGAGTTAGTCTTAGCACTCTAAGAGAGGTTATCCGCCTAAATGATTTAACAACAATCGAGCAGATCACAGACTATACAAAAGCAGGTGGTTTTTGTAAGAGCTGTATCAAACCAGGTGGACACGAAGAGCGTGAGTGGTACTTGGTAGACATTTTAAGAGATACAAGAAAAGAGATGGATGAAGAGAAGATGAAAGCAGCAGCTGATGCTGGTGCAACTGGAGATTTTGCTAATATGACCCTAGTTCAGCAGATAAAAGCAGTCGATGCTGTTATAGATGAGAGCGTTCGCCAATTCCTTATAATGGATGGTGGAGATATGGAAGTTATAGACATCAAAAAAGGCGATGAGTATATAGATATCTATATCCGTTACCTTGGTGCTTGTAATGGCTGTGCATCATCAGCAACTGGAACACTCTATGCGATAGAGTCAACTCTAAAAGAGAAACTTTCTAAAAATATCCGCGTTCTTCCAATATAGAAACTATAACTAAGTTAGATAAGCAAAGTGCTTATCTAGCCAACTTCAAAAACTAACTCTACAAAACCACACAAATACATGGTAAAAATCCTAAAAAACTCACTACAATGCGATATCAATATTAGGTACGCATATGAACCAAACAATATATTCAAAAATAACAGATGCTTTAGTCGATGTTGGATATATTGTCATAGAAGATGCCATAAGTAAAAACCTCTCACAACTACTTTTAAAAGATGCAAAAATAGAGAACAATTTTAAACCTGCTGGGATCTCCGATCTTAAAAAAATAGATCTAAGTAGAAGACGAGACAGAATCCATTGGTTAGATGATGATGGCTCAGTTAGAAGCGAGTTTTTAGCTTTTGTAGAGGGACTAAGAGAGTACTTAAACAAAACTCTTTTTATGGTCCTTACATACTATGAAAGTCACTACGCCATCTATAAAAAAGGTGATTTTTATGAGACACATTTGGATGCTTTTAAAAACTCTACAAACCGAGTTGTAACAACTGTTTACTACTTAAATAAAGATTGGAAACAAGGAGACGGAGGAGAGTTGGTTATCTATAATGAAGATGGAAGTTTCTTGAAAAAAGTAGAACCAAAAGCAGATACACTAGTCGTCTTTTTGAGTGAAAAGTTTCCGCATGAAGTTTTGCCAGCCATCAAAAAAAGATATTCAATAGCTGGGTGGTTTAGGGTAGATAAGAAGATTATTTAACTTTTTCCATTTATCATGGTAGATACTATCCCTTTTTCATCTCTATTTTCAGCTACGAAGACACCTATGATATGAAGTGGTACAAAATATAGAAGAATGTTATAGACTAGTTCATGGATCTCTTTTATACTGTGAGCTGTCTCTTTTGCAAGTCCTAAAGACTCATAAAAGTACATAGTAAAGCCACTAAGAGCCATAAAAAGTATAGTAGCGTATACAATATAATAAGAGATGCGAACTGCTTTTTTATGCATATCTAGGGAGCTAAAACTCTCTTTTTTTGAATTATCCTTAAAATAGAGATAGATTCTAAAAAAAACTAAGGCGACAAGAGCGTAACCTAAGATGTAGTGCCACTCCCACATACCAGATCTGATAGCTTTTGCTATAACTTTTGCTTGTTCACTTGTGATGCTAATGTCAATCTTTGAGAGTTCTAGCATGATAAGTTCAGAGTTCGTCCTCCAACTTAAAAAAGTTTTTCTTAAAAGCACAGTGCCAATAAGACCTAAAATAACTATAGCATTTAGCCAGTGCCAGATGCGAAAAGATGTTGAGTATTTCATGTGAAGCTCCTTTGTTTGTGCTATTATACCGCAGATGAAATATATAAAAATAAACAATATAAACACACTAGAGCTAGAAATTTATCATAAGTTAAGAGATAACGCCTTTAGTTCAGATAACAGCTTTATAGCCGATAGTCCAAAGGTTGTAAATATGCTCTTAGAGAGCGATGTAAAAGTAAAAAGCATCTTAGCTACAAAAGAGTACTACGATGAGTTTTCACATCTTATAGAGTCAAAAAAGATAGAGACGCTTTTTATTGCTACTAAAGAAGAGATGCAGAGCATTGTGGGACATAAGATCCATCATAACTGCATGATGCACGGGATCCGCCCAGATCCAACTCCGCTAGATCTACTAGGCGATCAGATCTTGATGCTCGACGTTATAACATCTACTGAAAATGTCGGATCTATTGCTAGAAGTGCAGCCGCTTTAGGAGTAGATAGTTACCTTCTGCCTTGTCAATCTCCGCACCCTTATGGCAGGCGAGCTTTAAGAGTCTCTATGGGTTATGTGAGCAAGCTTAAAATCCACATCTATGAAGATATAAGAGAGACTATAGAGAGACTTAAAAAAAATGGATATAGAGTATTTGCCGCAGAAGTTACGCCAGATGCAACACTTCTCTCACAAGTAAAAGCTCCCAAAAAATGGGTTCTTTTAATGGGGCATGAGGGCAAAGGAATATCAGAAGAAGTGCTTAGTTTATGCGATGAGGTGCTCACTATTGAGATGGCTGAGGGAGTTAAGAGCTTCAATGTAAGTGTCGCAGCTTCCATTATGATGTATCGACTTTTATATAAGAGTTGATTATAAACTAGGCAATCCATAGCCACTGATTAGGTTTATATCTAGCTCATAGCCTAAGCTAGCAAGGATAATATCTAGTGTTCTTACAGAAACGCTCCCAAGCTCACCTCTTTCTATCTTGCCTAGTGTTACTCGGCTAATGCCGCATAGTTTTGCTAGTTGTACCTGAGTCATAGCTTTTTCTTTTCGTAAGGTTTTAACTCTTTGACCAATTTCGTGTAATTTCAACTGGGATCTCCTTGTATGTTTTTTGATCTTTTGAGAGTCTCCAACTATCAAGCATCTTGCGCCCTACATCTTCAAACTTAGCATTTGTTTTTATGTAGAGCTCAAGCTCATCTATAGCTAGATCTAAAGCCTTGAAGCACTCATCGTATAAGATATTTGCTTCTTTATTTGATAAGTAGCAGGATTCAATGCCAAACTTTACTAACTCCTCTTTGCCAAACCAAACTTTTTTACCAAACATAGTTAGAGCTGGTCTGTCTTTGTAGATATATACAACTGTATTTACCACATCATATGCTGGAGATAGCCAAATATTTTCTATGTTTTCATCATAAAGCATTCCAAAGTTTTTTAGATGCGCGTCCCCATTTTTGAGCAGATAGTTCATAACTATGATTTTAAAAAGTGTTTGCATATCAGCTAGTTTATTTGTTGATACACTATAGACAATCTTTGCTACTTGCTCATAACTACCACTATATTTTTCATCTTTGTTTTTACCTTGAAGGGTTAGAATCTCTTCAAATCCAAGAAAGCTATCACTAACTTCATCATAATTAAATCTCTCTACCACTAAAAACTTGTTGTTTTTTGATAGTTTGATATTTGGGATTTTCACACCTGCCTTCTCTATAGCTTTTAGACAAAAGTACTCATTTAAAGCTAGTTCTTTATACTCTTCACCCCATGTTTTTACGATGTACTCTTTAGTAGTAAAACTCTCTTTATCTTCAAGAAGTGCTAAAGATTTTGGTTGAACTCCACTTATGGCATTTTTGCTTAAGTAGGTCGATACAAGGTTTGAGAATGTATCTTCGGTGTCATTTTTTAAAATCTCATCCATATCAAATGATAAAAACTTATCTTTACTAAGTTTGCTATCATAAGTTAGCCTACTTTGCATATTTGAGCAAAGATATGAAAAAACTAAGAAATCATCCAAATATCCATGCTCTTTAGATATATATTGTTTTAAAATCTCAAACAGATAACCCTCAGGCATATTCATATCAAATATAGGATGCAACTTGTTTTTCCATATGTAAGACGAGCTTTTATAAGGCATGATCAAAGAAATGGGCTGATAATCTTTTGTATAGTTAAACCCAAAACTATTTAACTCTTTTTCAAAAAAGAGCTCACCCACTTTTTGATTGTGTATTTTTACATCTATAGTATTCATTTCGTACCTTAAATGATAAGATTACTTATCATTATAGTATGATTGACATAAAATGTATAGTAATATTTACATATTAATCCAAAGAGTATGTTTGAGCTAAAAGCTACTCTATATAGTTTATTTTATATTAATACTTAATGGCTAAGATTTCACTCCAAGAAAATAACAATCAAAATATTTTAGTAAAAGTGAGTAGTTATGATAGATGAAAAAAGTTCATATAAATGGGTAGTTTTAGCAATATCTTTTATATTGATGTTAGTTTTTGCAATATCGTTGCAAGCCCTGCCGCCAATTTTTGGCAATATAATGGAGGAGATTCCTTTTTCTAACAGCGAAGCTGGACTACTCATGAGTTCTTATGCACTTTTGGGGATTTTTATCCCATTTTTTGCAGTCTTTTTTTTAGATAAGCTAAATCTAAAAAAGATGATAATAGTAGCATTAGTCTTAGTAATAGTAGGTCTAGTAGGCTTTTTAATGTCTTCTTCTTACACCGCACTACTACTCTATAGGCTGATTTCAGGAGCAGGATCAACCATACTTCTTGTGCTTTCACCACTCTTAGTTACTATCTATTTTACTAAAGGCAACATTGGAACCGCTATGGGAGTATTTAATGTAGCAGTACCAGTTGGTACAGTTATATCTTTAAATCTTTTTGGATATTTTAGTTTAGTTATGAGTTGGCAGTCAAGCATAGGGGTTATTGTTGGCTTTGTTTCTGTGGTTTTACTTATAGTAATCTTTTTTCTAGTCACACCAGATGATAAGCCAAAAGAAGATCCAGACTCTTCTAAAATAAAGTTTGATCTAGGCAAAGGCTTGATATTTTTAGGAATCATCTGGATGATAGCAAATGCTCAACTTCTGGCCTATATAACTTTTGGATCTCAGTTTTTTCAACTCCATAGCATGTCTGTACAAGAGGCAGGATTTCTCACAAGTATCATTATGCTAGTATCGATTTTTCTAACCCCTATTGTCGGGATCATCATAGATAAAACAGGTCAAAAAAAGATATATTTATATCTAGGACTTTTAGTAATGTCAATAGCGTTCTTTGCTATGGCTGCGTCTTGGCTTTCGCTAACACTTTGGGCGGTGGCTTTAGGAGTAGGTTTTGCTTTTGTACCAGTTGTTATATTTTCTTTACTACCTGATGTGGTAAAGCCAGAACATACTGGTATGGGCTTGGCTTTCATAACTGCTGCGTCTAACTTGGGAATTGCAATAGGTGCTGCTGGATTTGGGTTGATTTTGGACATAACCTCACAAAGTTTTACTACTGGATTTAAAGTTCTATCTATCCTCTCAATAGTAGGGATAATTATTTTATTTGGTATAAAAGCAAAAACAGAAAAAAATAAATAAGGAAAATCATGGCAAAAATAATAATATTGGTTGCAAGTTCTGTTAACAATCAAGAGTTAGGATTAAAACTACAAGAACTGGCACTGAAAGAAAATTGTGAAGTTGAGTTGATCAACTTAGTTGATATAAAACTACCTCTTTACAGCACAGTAGAAGAAGAAAAAAATGGTATCCCTAGATCCGCAGTAGATTTAACACAAAAAATATTGGCTTCAAAAGCTTTTATCATCGTAGCACCTGAATACAACGGAGTAATGCCTCCTGTACTAAACAATGCAACAGCATGGATTACAAGAGCAACAGAGGACTGGAGAGAAGCTTTTGGTGAGAAAATAGTAGCTCTTGCAACGCACAGTGGTAGTGGAGGAGCAAAAGGTCTTCAAGCTATGAGAATACATTTTGGGCATCTAGGCGCAAATATTTTAGCAAGAGAGCTGCTAACAAATTACACAAAAGATCTAAATGAAGAGTCAGCACTTGCAATTATAAAATCATTAGTAAGACTATCTGAAGCTTAGGGCTTCTCTACTCGCTCCACCTCCTAAAGTGGAAGCGGTAAAACTAAAGGCTTAATGACAACTGAGAAGATTACAGCTATAATCACACACTTAAAAACTAAAGGTTTGGTTATGGATGGCACTCAGAGAAAAGATATAAAAAGTGGTCAAAGCGTGGCTATTATTCTAAAGCAAGATCAACAGAGTGGACTGCTCACAGATGGCATAGTTCGTGATATTCTTACCAAATCCCCATCTCATCCTCATGGTATAAAAGTGCGACTTATGAGTGGTGAAGTTGGTCGTGTAAAGGAGATCTACTAATGAAGTTTTCAAATTTATCTTTATCAAAAGAGATGCTAGCAAACTTAGAAGAGATCGGCTATAAAGAGATGACAGAAGTTCAGTCTCAAGCACTTCCTTTCATTTTAGAGGGTAAAGATGTAGTAGCTGAGGCAAAAACTGGAAGCGGTAAAACTGCGGCTTTTGGAATTGGGCTACTTGAGAAGCTTGATGTAAAGAAGTTTAAACCACAATCTTTAGTGCTTTGCCCTACCAGAGAGTTAGCTGACCAAGTGGCAAAAGAGCTTAGACTTTTAGCTCGTGCTACTCACAATGTTAAGATCTTAACGCTTTGTGGAGGTGCGGCTTTTGGTCCACAGCTCGGATCTCTTAGACATGGCGCTCACATAATAGTTGGGACTTGTGGACGCATTTTAAAACATCTTAAAAAAGAGAGTTTGAGTTTAGAAGATCTAGATATTTTAGTCCTAGATGAAGCCGATAGAATGTTAGATATGGGCTTTAGCGATGAGATCAACGAGATCTTGTCATTTTGTAAAAAGAGAAAACAGACACTACTTTTCTCAGCTACTTATACCGATGAAGTTAAAGATGTTGCGGCTACTATTACGCATGAAGCGGAGTTTGTAAAAACTGCTTCAAAAGAGGTTGCGAACAAGATACATGAGAGATTTTATGAAGCTAACGACAAGCAAGAAGCCATAATCAAGATACTAAGTAATTTTGAACTAGACAATGCCATTATCTTTACTAACACAAAGATAGAAGCAGATGAACTTGCTAAAAATCTGCAAAAAGCAAAGATAGATGCACTCGCAATTCACGGAGATCTAGAGCAGTATGACAGAACCGATGTTTTAGTTCAGTTTGCAAACAAGAGTTGCCCGATTCTCATAGCGACAGATGTAGCGGCTCGTGGACTTGATATAAAAGAGCTAACTATGGTTATAAACTACGATTTGCCTCACTCTCAGGAGATATATACTCATCGTATAGGAAGAACAGGCAGAGCTGGATGTGATGGCTTGGCGTTTAGTCTTTACACTACTTACGAGAGCGATAAAGCGGATGAATATAGAGACGCAAAAAGAGAATTTTTAGACATAAGTGAGCTAAAAGTTGTTAATGGATTTGAGATGAAACCGAAGTTTATTACGCTTGTGATCGAGGGCGGTAAAAAGGATAAACTTAGAGCTGGAGATATTCTAGGCGCTCTTACAAAAGATGCAAATATTAGCGGAAGTAGCATAGGAAAAATCGACATTTACGATAGACAGAGTTATGTAGCTATAGAGAGCTCTAAGATAGACGCGGCCTATGAAAAACTAAAAAACTCTAAGATAAAAGCTAAAAAATTCTCTTTGTGGATCTTGTAAATATATAATCTTGTGTTATAATTAAACTTATCGATTTTTGCGATACTGATTGTGAAATTAGGAGGTTATTATGAATGATTTATCAAGAAGAGTATTTTTAAAATATATGGCGGTACTCGGGCTTGTAACATTTAGTGCTACACCTTTGTTAGCAAAAGGAACTAAGGCTCAATACAAGTATCAAGATACTCCAAAAGATGGGCTAGTCTGTGTTGACTGTATGCACTTTTTACCTGAAACAAATGAGTGTAGAATGGTTGAGGGTTCCATAGATCCACAAGGCTGGTGTGCAGCTTACTATGCGAGTCCTAAAAAGAAATAAGTATGTGCATAGGTGAGTTTTAAAAGCGTATAGACTCATCTATCTAAGCTCTTTATGTGTATAATATATCCATCTAAATAATGGAAAAACAGTGAATATACTATCAAAAGATGCTCCGCTAGAAGTCTCAATCAAAAAAATGAAAAAAATCTTAGAAGATCTTGGTTGCGAAACTAAATTCTCAGATGGACAACACCCTTTGCAAAACTGCTACTCGTTAAATCTTAGCTCCCTTGAAGCCCCAAACCACATCTACTCAAATGGAAAAGGTACAATCAAAGAGTCTGCAATGGCTAGTGCTTATGGTGAATATATTGAGAGACTTCAAACAAATCTTTTCTTTAGCGACTTCTATATTGCAGATCAAAAACACTACCCAGATGAAGTAGCATTTGAGCTTGATGGGGATTTTTTAAATGAAGAGTTACTGGCTATTTATAACCCAAATGGCGAACTTATGGGAGAGGATTTTGTTGACTTCAACTCTGAACATGAAGACAAAGTCATCTCGCTTCCTTTTAAAAACCTAAGCACAAAAGAAGAAGTATATTTTCCTATAAATATCTTGCACAACCTCTATGTAAGTAATGGACTCTCAGCCGGAAACACACAAAATGAGGCTCAAGTTCAAGCTCTTAGTGAGATCTATGAGAGATATGCAAAGTTTGAGGTCATAAAAAATGGCTACTCTTTGCCAAAGTTTCCACAAAGCATAATTCAGTCATTTACAAAATTAAGCGAAGATATCAAAGCTCTACGAGATCTCGGTTACATTGTGGAGGTTTTTGATGCTTCTCTTGGTGGGATTTTTCCAGTGACTGCCATCTCGCTTATAAACCCTAAAAACTCAACTCTCTTTGTTTCTTTTGGTGCACATCCCATCCTTGAAGTGAGCCTAGAGCGGACTATGACAGAGCTTATGCAGGGTCGCTCACTTGAGAGGCTTGATGATTTTGAGATGCCAACATTTGACATGGATCTAGTCGCAGATAGCTTTAACCTAGAGTCTCACTTTGTAGATTCAAATGCCAAACATGCATTTGGATTTTTAAGCTCAAAGTCTAGTTTTGAATATTCACCTTGGAAGTATGATGCAGAGATGGAAGAGTTTGAATTTTTAACAAGTATCGCTAAAGAGATGGGTAAGGAGATCTACTTAAGAGAGTATGACTATTTGGGCTTTTACTCATGTCAAATGCTCATTCCAAGCATCTCAGAAGTCTATCCTATAGAAGATCTGGTTTATAACAATAAAAACAGTGCAAAAGTTATCCGCGATATGGTTTTAAACTCTAGTGACTACGATGCAGAAGATATACTAGATGCAATAAGCTCACTTGATGACTCTTTAAATATGGATAAATATATAGGCGTGATATTTAAAAACAACTTCACAATGGCGGAGTTTAAAGCAAATATCTATCTTCTTTTGGACGAGAGAGATGAGGCTTTAGAGTTTCTGCAATTTAGTGCAAAAAAAGATGCGAGAGTTATTTCAGAGCTTATTCATATGGAAGAAGAGGGGCTGGATTTTGAGGACTACGAAGAGGCTCTTTTTAATGTTTTTTCAAAGAAAAGTGTAGAGAGAGCACAAAGAGTTCTTAGTAGAGATGAGTCTTTTGTAGATCTGACTCTTCACCAAGACTACTACAATATCTTGGAGATGTATGAGAAGCTAGAGAAGAAAAAAGTTCAAGGTATAAAGATATAAAGATGAACAAAATGGCGAAGAAAAAGACTCTTTTTATAGGTGGCATTAAAAGTGGCAAATCACTAAATGCACAAAATTATATAGTGAAAAACTCTAAGGAAAAGCCTATATATTTAGCAACTACAGAGTTTATAGACAAAGAGATGCAAGAGAGAGTAGATGCTCATAAACTTAGTAGAAGCGATAGTTTTGAGACTATAGAAGAGGCTCTAGATCTCCTTAGTGTGATAGAGAAGAGCCAGAGATCTGTTTTGGTGGAGTGTGTGAGTATGTGGATAAACAATATGCTTTACCATGGATCTGGCTTTTTAGAGATAAAGTGTGAGATAGAGAAGATCTTAGAGCTAGATAGAGAGATAGTTTTTGTCTTAAATGATGTTGGAAGTGGCGTTATTGCTGATAACAGACTCGCACGGGAGTTTGTAGATATAAGCGGTAAACTATCTCAACTTATAGCTTCAAAGTGCGATGAGGTCTATCACACTATCGCTGGCATATCTGTGAGGATAAAATGACCAATACTTTTAAAGGTTTTGCTCTTGCAGTCTCAATGCTCACAACTCTTCCCTTTTTCAGAGTCCATGATTTTTTTAAGGGCATAAATGGATATGCAGTTATGTTTTACCCGCTTGTGGGCTTCTTACTTGGATCTATCCTTTGGGGAGTCTATGCTCTTTTAGATCCATATATTGCCTCTTTTCATCTTGGTATCATCATCTTTGTTTTATGGGTTTTACTAACTGGTGGACTCCATCTTGATGGACTAAGTGACACAATTGATGGGCTTTATGTATCAAAAGAAAAAGCTCTAAAAGTTATGAAAGATTCAAATGTAGGTGGAATGGGCATGATAATGAGTGCTACTTTTTTAATAGCAAAAGCCTCATCTTTAGCACATTTTGAAGCTATCTATTTGCTTCCCATCATTCTTATGTTATCTCGCCTAAATGCCACTTTAGCAATCTACTTCTACCCATATATAAGTCAAAATGGAATGGGTACTTTAGCAAAAGCAGAATTTACAAAAACACAGATGCTTATCGCACTCTTTTACTCACTTCTTTTAGTCGCTATCTTTGAGATCTGGCTAGCTCTTCTTTGTGCTTTGTTGGTGCTGTTTTTTATAAAGAGTTTTTTTATAAAGCGATATGGCGGTTTTACAGGTGATATTTATGGTTTTAGCATTGAAGTAACTGAACTTGTTTTACTAAATGTACTTCTTTTTTCTCTATGATAGTAACACTTGTTCGCCACTGCGAAGTGGATGAGAGATATAAAAACTGCTATAACGGTCATAACGATATTGGGCTCTCTAAGGCTGGAGTTGAAAATGCAAAAGAGTTGGCTAAAAAACTTGATGCTTTAGAGTTTGACGCTCTGTTTTGCTCAGATCTAAGGCGTACAAAAGATAGTATAAAAGAGTCAATTCACGCAAAAAATATCATCTACACAGAGATGCTAAGAGAGAAGTCTTGGGGTGTTCATGAGGGAATGAGTTACGAAGAAATTGTTGCTAAAGAAGGTAGAGAATATAAAGACTTTTCGCAGTGGCTAGATCTACTTGATGGAGAGCCTTACGAAGAGTTTAGTGCAAGAGTAGAAGAGTTTTTTTTAGAGTTTCTGCCATCACTAAAAAAAGAGAATATCTTAGTTGTAACTCACGCTGGAGTTATTAGAGTTCTCTTTTGCATATTAGATAATATAAGTTTAGAAGAGGCATTTAGCATAAAAGTAGAGTGTGGATCAATTACTACAAAAAGGATAGAAAATCAAAACATATAATATTTTTACGAACAAAGAAGACTCACTCCCAAAAGGAAAAGCAGACTTCTTGCTAGCTGCCTCTGTTACTTTAACCTGTGAGATAGAGGGCATTACACAAGCTGGGATCCCAGGCATGATACCACTTACTCCAACACTTGATGCGGAGTTTATAACACACGGTAAAGTCTTCTCTCTAAGTGAAGTGCCAGAGACTCCCTCAGGTGTGCCAACTCCTGCCATTATAACAAGAGCTGTACACAATTTAGTTCCATTTAGCTCCATACTAACTTATGATCTAGGACTTACAAAATTACCACAAAACACAAGCACTCAGAGCTTTGGCATAGAAGCGTCTGGATCTATTGTAAGTGGCGCAAATATTGACGCAAAAGATGTGTTTGAAAAAGGTATGAAGGCAGGAAGAGAGTATGAGCTAAAGGGGAACTATCTTATCTTAGCAGAGTGTGTGCCAAGTGGAACAACAACAGCTGCTGCTTCTGCTCTGTCTTTAGGATATGAGTGTGCAAAAGATTTCTCTTCTAGCTTTTTAAATGTTCCAAAAAGCATAAAAGATGAGACAATAAGTAAGGCTCTTGCTTTAATAGATGAAGAGATGAGCAGTTTTGAGAAGCTCTCAATTGTGGGCGACAATATGCTGATATTTAACGCTGGTTTTTTGCTTGAAGCCTCAAGAAGATTTCATGTAGTCTTAGCAGGCGCAACTCAGATGGCGGCAGTTTTACTTACAGCTGATAAGTTAAAAGAGGATGTGCTTATGCGCATAAAGAGTGACAATATAACTCTTGCGACAACAGCATGGGTAGTTGAGGATAAAAATTCAGATATCGCCCATATACTCTCACTTCTTAGCTACAAACCACATGCCATTTATACAAAATTTTCATTTAAAGAAGCAACTATAGATTTTCTTAAAAAGTATGACGATGGCGAAGCAAAAGAGGGTGCAGGAGCGGGTGCGGCACTTGGATATGCCTGTGTTAATGGAGTTGATAATAGTGAACTTTTAAAAGAGATAGAGTATATTTTATATAGTATGTAGATCTAAGAGATTTAAGCTCTTAGATCTAGCTATATAAAGTTGTTAGTTTATAAACTTATCAAATAGATATCTCAAATCTCTATCTGAGATCTCATACTCAAATTTATCTCTTAAGATCTTAGCAAATTCATTCTCAGTTTTTATGACAATCTCTTTTTTGCTATTCTTTGAGATCTCATGATAGGAGTTGTTTTTAAGAGAGCAGATCTTTGTATCTGTTATTTTTGAGAGGACAAGGTTGTTTACAAAGGGAGCATCTTTGTGTTTTGAGGAGTAAAAGTGTCCCATCTCAAAATCTTGCTCATTGTACTTTTCTAGATCAAAAGAGTAGAGAGTGTAGAGCCCATTTCCTCGAATCATAGCTAACTCAAAATTGTTTGCAGAGATCTCTTTTACGATGTAATCTCTTTCAAAAATTGTCTTTGTTGGAGTATCGCCAAACTTGATAAGAGAGTTAGGCGACATAAAGGAAAAGCCTGCATCTACGATGTATCTCTCACCCTCAAACTTTAAAAGGGTAAAGCGATGAGTCTTTGGCACATCTATCTTTTGGTTATTTAAAACTCTTGCAAAGGGAGCCTCTACTTCAAAACCAAAATACTTTAGCGCCTCATAAAGAAGCTTGTTGTGTTCAAAACAGTAACCACCTTTTTTCTGCTCTATCATTTTTTCACTAATTGCCTCTAGATCTAGAGATATCTCTTCATCTAGCAAAATTGGTATGTTGGAGAAAGAGAGTTCTTGTAGATGTTTTTTTATAAGAAGGTCTATATCAGAGATGTTTTTTGGTCTATTCTCTACCCCGATACTCTTCAAATAACGTTCTATAATTTGCATAAATAACTCACTTTTTATAATATATGTATATTATATACAAAAAGAACTAATCTATTATTTAACAGATATGGGTATAATTAAAGTGAATTTTTGATTTAAAACAAGCAAAAGAGATAAACATGACTGACTCTATAGACATCTCAACAAACAATGTTTACAAAGAACTTTTACGCATTGCTGCACAAAATTCCATCCCCATATCAAGACTGTATATCCGCATTAATGAGATACAAACTTTTATAAAAAATAAGGATGCAGGACTTGTTAAACTCTCTGATGAAGAGCTAAATAGATATATAAAAGAAGAAGAAGCTTTAAGAGATGCAGAAGCAGAATTTGAACAACAATATGACATCACAGTAAGCCCATACTACAAAGGATATCCTTTTTTAAGAATGATATGCGAGATAGAGTTTAATGAAGATGAGACTCTTGCATATTTTATTATAAAAAGAGGTTCTCAAATAGAATATTATGACAATATTTATGATGATTTCCTAGACTATATAGATGAAAAAAAACTAAGAGCTGGGATCTTATTTTATCTCTTTGATGTTGATTTTGAGACAAGCATAGAAGAGTTTGTAAAAGCAATAAAGAGAGTAAAAAAAGTCACTTTTAAAGAAGATAAAAAGATACTAGTAGCAAAAGGTTTAGAAGCTGTAGAATCTATAGAACCTCAGTTACATATGAGCATAGAAGAGAACAACAATGTTGGAGTGGAAGATAGCTCTGGTAGGATTGATTACTCAAATAGAGGGTTTATGTTGAGTTGTGCTGAGGGTGAAGAACTTTTTGAGTTTATAAAGCCTCAGCAAGGTAAACATGGTAGATCTTGTAAGGGGAAAATCATCGAAGTTCAAAGCGTAAACCTTGATGTAACCCCTACTTTTACAGTCGAAGATGGCATAGAAGTTCAAGATAGTTTTGAGAATATTAAATATCTTTCAAAAAAGAGTGGATATCTTGTCAAAAACGGTGACAAATATGATGTGGCAAATAGCATAGATGTAGATGAGATATCTTTTAAAACTACAGGAACAATCAACTCTAACTTAGATTCAGAGATAACTATAAATGTTGTAAAAAACAACCCTTTAGAAGATGCTATAGAAGAGGGTATGCATGTAAAAGTTCAAAATATTTTCATACAAGGAAGTGTTGGTCCAAATGCTCATATAGAAGCTAGAGAAGTAAAGATTGAGGGACAAACACATGGTGACTCTTCTATAAAATGTATAAATGCTACTATTAGCCTTCACAAAGGAAAAGTTACAGCTAGAAAAGTTGAAGTAAAAAATCTTGAAGGTGGAGAAATTATCGCTGATGAAGCTATTGTTAAAAATGCTACAAGAGGAAAAATTAGAGCAAAAAAGATAACGATTGAAAATTTAGGCTCGCATGTGACTATGGAAGCATCACAGTATATAGAGATCGAAAAAATAAGAGGTGAAGAGAATATATTTATCTTAGATTCTTTAGTAAATAGTGGGTTTGATGATAGTAAATCAGATGATGATATTTACTTTAAAAAGACAAAAGAAGAGTTTGATGAACTTGAGCGTGAGTTTAAAGATAGTGCTAGAAAAGTAAAAGAGAGTTTAAAGTCGTGCCAAAAGATCAAAGAGCTTATCATCAAAAATCAGAGTGAGAAGCAAGAGATACCACTAACTCTTATAAAAAACTTTAAAATTTGTAAAATAATCAGAGTTCGATATAAAAAATTAAAAGAAAAATTTGATTTTAAACAAGTTCAATATGATAAGTTAAAAGAGAAAGTTCTACAATCTTATCCAGATATATTTGAAGCAAAGATACTTTTAGGGGAATCCCTAAGAGGATTTAATCACATAACCTATAAGCTTCATCATCCAGATAGAGAAATAGAGCTTAGAACAAATGAGAGAATGAGTAAAAAGATCTTCGAACTTTATGAAGATGATGATGGGGTTCTCAAAATTATTAATTCAAAATAAAGGAACTAAGAGGATGGGATGGACTTGTCAACATGATTATAAGGGACAATGCAAGCTTGTTAAAAAACCTTGTGTTCCTGGGATGAAGGGCTGTACACTAAAAAGTAGTGAGTATATCTTTACTACAGGAAGCTATGAAGAGGATAAAAGAGCAAAAGAAGAAGAGAAGCAAGAAGAGATAGACTTTGCAGCCTTAGCGAGAAGTAATTAGTCCCAAAACTTTAGTGGATTTGGGTGTAAAAAAGTGTAGTTTAACTCATCTATAATCTTTTGTGAGTTTACTGTGCGATAGCTTTTTCCTTCAAATGTGCCAAGCTCAAAACCAAAATCTTTGGAGTTTTTTTTGTGAACATCAGATCTTAGTGGATGCAGAGGTGCTACAAGATTATATATGCCACTAGAAATGTCACGAACTATCAGCCCTTTTGTGATAGCGATAACATCATCTCTGTGTATATAGTTTACAAACGAATCACTAAAAGAAGAAGCACTCTTCCATCTGCCTGAGATCCTATCTTCTCCCATCAAACCACCAAGACGTAAGATGAGAAGATTTTTATTTAACTCTTGCATCAACATCTCAGCCTCTCTTTGAAGAGCTATTTTTGTTATATTGACCTCTTCATTGACTTCTTTGTCAAACTCTCTATAAACAGAAGTAGAGCTCATAAGAATGGTGGTAGTTTGATCTGCTGTAAGTGTAGAGATTTTTTTTAGAGTTTGTAGGTAGTTATCTTTTGTATTGATAGCAATGATGATGAGATCTCTTTGCCAAAAAGAACTCTTTGTATCTGTTTTTTTTCGCTCATAGCACTCAACATCAAAAAAGTTGAGTAAGTGCTCTTGGAGTTTTTTTCCAAGCCATCCACAACCAATGATACCTATAGTTTTTTTCATCTCTTAGGATTATTGGTAGCATAATTATTTTTGATAAGAACTAGTTCATAAACGGAGATACTCTCCCCTGCTTCTTCTATAAGAGCATCTGTATCGCTAAACTGACCTTTCATCTTCTCTATCGCTTTGTATCCAGAGGGTTTAATCTCACTCATAGCAATGTTTATTGATGCTGCCCATATAAGAACTATCGCTATCCAAACAATCTTTTTTGCTCCAGCATAAACACCTACAAAGTGAAAAATTATGCTTAAAACTACTCCAACGCCTAAAATAATACTCAAACTCATTTGTTCAACCTTTCTCCTCTTGGTTTCATTTCAAGACCTGTGTCTTTTATCATTTTATCGCCAAACTTCATAACACCGAAAGTTCCAGCTATCATTAGAGCAATAACTAAAAATAAAAAAACAAGAGCCATAGAGTAGCGTTTTAATATCTCTTTCATTCTTTTTCTAGCTCTGGCTCTATACCGTCAAACTCTATACATCTTGAACTATGAAAATCTCTCTCATAATCTTCGTTTATAAACTTATGGTTTTCAAGTCTCCAACCCAATTCTTTTGAGATTAAAACTGATCTTGAAACACTTCGTTGCATCTTATTTTCACAAATGACAGTTTCGCCATTTTCAAAGATAGCTTGAACACCATCCATACGAGAAGTCGTCATAAAATAATGTATTAAAATCATTATAACTAGGATAGATCCAACGCTTAACATTCCTCGCATAAATGCAACTTTTGGCATAAACTCTCTCGTTGTTACAACTGCTGTTACACTTAGTATAAAGACACCTATGACTAAATAAACAATCTCTAATTCAAAAAATAATTCCATTATGCATCACTCCCTTGATATTTTTCTTCCCACTCATCCATAGCTTTAGTAAAGTACTCGATACGAACTTTTTTAAACTCTCTTGAACTATAAAGTGGCATATGTGATTTTGACTCTATCTCTTTTGCCATATCAGCGATGATAGAATCAGTCTCTTCTTTTGTTTTGCCATGAACCATTGTAAAGAGGTTATATGGCCAGTTTGGATATTTTGGGCGTAAGTAACAGTGACTAACTGCACTAAAGGCAGCGGCTGTTGCACCGATCTCTTCCCCTTTTTCTTCATCAACATCCCAAACAACCATAGCGTTGGCATTAAAGCCTGCTTTTCTATGGTTAAGTATGGAAGCAAATCTTCTCATAACTCCAGCTTCTTGAAGTTCATTAAGGATTGAGAAAAATTTATCATAATCAATGTTAAGTTCATCTATGATCTTCTTAAATGGTTCACTTATCATCTCTATATCATACTGTGCAGCTCTAACTATCGCGTGATGAAGTGGTGTCATCTCTATCTCAGTGTGAACAACTTTTTTTACCTCTTCTTTCTTTTCATCTTTGCCAGTTGTGTTTAGTTTGACATTGATTTTAAAGAGTTTTAGAGTTGGTAGCATTATAAACTCATCTGCATCTGTGAGTTTTGCCAAAAGTGAGACTGTACCATCAAGTCCAAGTTTTGAGTGAGGTGGTACTGCTAGAGTGAACCAGATATTAAAATCATGATTTCGTTCATAGTTATGAGAGATACCAGGATGAGAATTTATGATCTTAACTGCATCGCTAATTTTTTCTTTTGCGATTTTAAAAGCTACCAAAGATGACTTGTACCCGAGTCTTTTAGTATCAAATATAGCCGAAGTTTGACGGATAATATTTTTAGTTTTTTGCTCTTGTAGTATGGTGAGAACTTCATCTTCACTCATGTCGAGCTCATCCGCTATAACCTTAAAAGGCTTAGCAACAAGTGGAAACTTTTTTTGTATTCTTGAGAGTATTTCATCTGTCATTTTATGTTCTTTGTGATTATTTTATCTAAAGATTGTAAGATAATCTATATTAATAATCGTTGATGTACATCAAGTTTGTCATTTTGTCTATTATGCTATGATGTTGTAAACATTATAAAAGAGATATATGCCTTATTTTCCAGCTTTTTTAAATCTCCATGCTAAGCAAATACTTATAATAGGTGGAGGAGTTGTTGCCCACAATAAGCTTGTACAGCTCTTAGGTTTTACAGAAAATATACATATAATAGCTCAAGAATTTTGTGACGATATGTTTAAAGTTATGGAGCAAAAAACTCTCTTATATCAGCAAAGAGCTTATAGAGTTGGTGATATAAAAGAGTATGATATTGTCATAATTGCTATAGATGATTTGACTCTTGCAAAAGAGATATATGAAGAGTCAAAAGAGTATAAATGCCTTTGCAATAGTGTTGACAATTTAGAGAATTGTGACTTTACCTTTGCTTCGTATATAAAGCAAGGTGATTTGACTTTAGCTATCTCAACAAATGGCGCGTCACCAGCCTTTACAAAACAATTAAAAATCTACTTAGAGAGTGTCATTCCAAAAGATGTAGGCGAGTTTTTAAAAGAGATGAAAGAATTTCGCGCTACACTCCCAAAAGGAAATGAGAGAATGAAAATGCTTAAGGATAAAGCAAAAAATTATATTAAATCATGGAGAATAAAATGAGCATTAAAAAAGGACTAATATTTGGACTACTTTTTGGGTTCTTAGCGCTAGGATACATCGCTATGCAAAGAGCTACACCTGATCATAAAGAAGATAGAATCTATAAAGCTATCAAGGTTTATAGTCCGTATCAACTAGAAAAAAGAATAGGTGGGTTAACCATCAACAACATTCAAACAGGTGAGAAAGAAAAACCTAATGCCGCTGAAGTACTACACCGTTTAGATGAGCTTGATAGAGAATGGGGTAAAGCTCACCTAAGAGTAGAAGCAAATGATCTTTTAGTACTAGGTGATAACAATCAAACTGTAGTTAAGATTTTTATAGAGACTGATAAAGAGAGAGAATTTCTTAGAAGCTTTTACGGGATCTAAGAAGAGTTCTCAGTCTTTTAATTTAAAAGAGTAGTAAAGCGATAAAAAAAGCATAGCAGATGCTACGCTATATAAAACTGTGTAACTAAAAAAATGTAAAATTGCTCCTCCAAGTATGGAGAAAAAGAGACCAAAAGATATAATATTTATCTGTATAGCCACATAAGTAGGTCGCTTTTGTGCAGGAGCGATAGATAGGATAAGGTTTCCAGATGCGATGCGATTTCCATCAAGTGCCGCTCCTATGAGGAAAAATATCAAAGCGTATTGATAGATGTTAGATGCTACAAAAGCCATGAGAATGGCAACTATTTGCATCATTATAGATAGATTTGCAGTTAGTCTGTTTTTACCCTTACCACTAAGTCTTCCCCACAAAAAATTACTAAGCATCGCACCTACCATTTGAGTAGTTATAAAACTACCAATAGCCACACCATCTAGATCTATCTTAGTTTGAGCATCGAGAATAATAAAGGGAAGAGCTATGAGATAAGCGTAGGCTAAAAAGAAGGTCTTTAGCTGGATCTGTAGATCTTTGTCAGCCTTTAGAGTTAGCCATGAGTTGTGTAAAAATGTCTTAAATGAGTTCTCTCTTTTGTTTACATCTTCTTTTATAGGCTCATCAATAGTTCCAAATGAGATATAACCAAGACCCATAATAAAGGAGCTAATGATAAAGAGGTAACCATAACTATAAGGTGCTTGAAATGTGTGAATGATCCAACCAGCCAAAGCACCACTAAGAAGTCCTCCTGCTCCGCTAAAAAACTGTCTATAAGCCATCGTTTTTCCACGGAACTTGTGAGAGAAAATTTTAGCGATGATATCTTTGAAGTAGATTGCTCCAAAACCTGCACTAAAAGAGAATAAAAAAAGTCCTAAACCTATGCAAAAAAGAGTAAGGTTTGGACTATCTTCGCCAAAGACCACAATAGCCACACCAATAAAAAACCATGCTAAAAATCGGATAAAAAAGACTCGCCTCATGTATGGCAACATAAGCTTGTAGCTTTGAGCTTGAAATGCAGCAAAGAGTTGAACAACAACTGCTCCACCACGCAAGAGAGCTGCAAAAAAACCAACAAGCATAGAACTTCCACCGAAGTGATTTACGATGAGTGGCAAGATTGTCGAAGGCTCAGCGATAGTAGTCCCAATAGTTAGAAAAAAACCATGCAAGATATTTCTTATATGGTTTGAAAACTTATCCATACTACTTCAACATCTCCCAACCATCATCTATACTAACAGCTCTTTGTGTGACAAAAAGATAGAGTGCTGCATTTAATTTTGCTAACTCCATGAATTCATCTGATGGGTCTTGAACTTGCTTTAGTGACTCTTGGAGTGTGATAGCATCCCATGATTTTGTGTAGTTGATACCAAAGTGCTCTGGATCTACGATGATCTCTTCAACATCTCCTTTATCACAAATCCAAAGTCTTCCTTTACTAAAAAGCTCTGGAGTTCCTTCATTTCCTTGAATAAGTGCAAATCTTTTATATTTGTCTGAGTAGATCTCTACATACTTTTGAACAAAAGGTTTATGGAAAACACCAGTTATTGCGTACTCACTATTTGCTACATTTGGAAGTTTCTCTATAGTGTTTAGTCCTGTACGAAGTCCTAGATTCATGCGAATCTCAGTGAGGTCGCTCATCTCTTTAAAAAATTCAGCTCTATCAAAATAGTGAGCGTTTTCATTAAGAGACATATTTGTACAGATGTCTTTTAGCGTAATGCCACCTTTTGCTGGAGTTAGTTTGTCTCCGATAAGTATAAGATTTAGATTTGAATCTTCTAAAACCTTTGCAACAAGTGGAAATATATAAGGGTTATTAACTTTTCCATCAAATGGATAACCTAACTCTAAAGAGTTTTTGATCGTACTTCTTTTTACATAAGCATCACAAGCCTCAACTACACCTCTAAACTCCGTAATAGTTTCAGGCTTTAGTCTCCATCCCAAGAGAAAAGCAGCAATTTGCTCGTTTGGAACACTACGATCTAGCATCTGCTTCATCATATCTTTTGACTCTTCTAAGCTGAGATCTCTATTGCCCTTAACTCCTGTTCCAACCGCATGTATATATTTGAAAAAATCCATCCCTCTTCCTAGTATTTAATTGTTAGATAACTTTACTTTTGCACTTAACTTCAAATAATGCCTGTATAGTGCTTCGCAGTATAGCAATTATAGGTGTAAAATCTTTATTTTTCATTACAATGTCATAAAGTTGTATTATTTTACCTATATTT
>Ga0265293_10000501_pt1 | contig 93307 bp, 62 predicted proteins | sample Munlanlewell138R_FD_192505 | JGI IMG/M metagenome (GOLD analysis project Ga0265293, IMG submission 192505) | Leachate microbial communities from a municipal landfill in Southern Ontario, Canada - Leachate well 138R | ecosystem: Engineered > Solid waste > Landfill > Unclassified | place: Canada... | reverse complement strand
GGGACGGGCTGCGCTCCGCGAAGGCATTGCAAGGGAGGACAGCCAAGGTCCTCATTTCACGCAAACAGGAGACACAGATTCCACCTTAAATTTGGCGGTTCGTGGTCTAAGAATGGGGTAAGGCGCACATTGCCGTAAATGTAGCAGTTGGCAATATCGGGATTAGAGATCCAGTTATAAATACCGCCGCCGCGATAGGTGTGGTAGTTGGTACCGTCGCCAACAGCATTACCGCCCGTAATATGAAAACCATCAAGCCGTGCATTCACCGTTGCTGTAGTACTTTTACCAAAGACCACCACGTGATACGCTTTGGCAGAACCGCCGCGCGCCGTCGAACCATCAATGACCGCCACGTTCAGATAACGCGAACGCGCGCTTAATTGTGTCTCTTGCTTACCCGTGCCGCCGCGCCACCCTTCAAAACCACCATAGACATGAACGTTATCTTTCATGACCAACGAACCGGCAACACCGCCCCACACCTCGGAACGGGTTTCGTTGTAAAATAGGGGAGACGCAGCGGGACCGCCTGCAACCCAAACCTGACCGCCGCCTGCGTTGGCAGCCGCATCAATTGCGGGCTGAATCGTTTTAAAGGCATTCTGCCAGCTTGACCCATTGCCGCCCGCCGCAGACTTATCCACGTAAAAAACGGGCTGTGCCACTACTGCCGGCGCCAAAAGTAACATACCCAAACTCATACAAACTAAAAACGCTACAGACCTTCCATCGCTCTTCATGACTAAACTCCTTTTCCTTTAAGTCAATTAAAGATTCTATTATAAAAAAAACTTTATATTTTTGTTTGGAGCGCAGATTTAGATGATGTGGATTTAAATTTTATAGATAAATAGCTTGTGTCCCCATATTCCTAGATTTTAAACATTCTCTTAACTATAGAATACCCGATTCCCGGCTAAATGTCAACCTATTTTTTGAATATTAATAAAATAATATTTAATACGTATAGGGTTATGTGCGCCCCCCGTAGACTGGTCCATGCATACTGAGAGTTTCCCATCTGCCCTTCGGTCAAGGAGACTTGATTATGTTGAAAAGGAAACGTCTCCATCCGGAACAGATCCTTCGCAAACTTCAGGACGCGGATCGTCTTTTGAATGCTGGAAAGTCTGTGGAACATGTATGCCAAGCATTGGAAGTGCGTCGCTCCTTCACAGCCGATGCCATTGTTGGTGTGTTATCAGATCTTATGGCTGCGCATGGTGTTCCCTGTCATATTCGTTCGGATACCGGATCGGAATTTATTGCTGTACAAATGCAAACATGGTATGAAAAGATATCTCTTGGGTCTTTATATGTTGCTCCGGGAGCCCCTTGGAGAAATGGCTATGTCGAATCTTTTAATAGTCATTTTCGCGACGAATTTTTAGCAATGAATTATTTTACTTCCCTTAAAGACGCACAACAATTGAGTATGATTTGGAAGGTACGTTATAACGAGACACGTCTCCATTTTTCTCTGGGTAATCGGCCCCCAAAAGAATTTGCTGAAGGAAGCGCGCTCATGAAACACAGAAACGCTCATAACAACCGGACCAAAAAGCGGAGGCTTAACAGTATTCCGTTGGCATGAATGGAAACGATCAATCAGAATATGCAGATTTAATGGGTAGTGTGGAAGGGGCTTGACTTGCTTGCACTTAAAGATCGGAATCAAGCACGAGACCGACAGCACAATAAATTCGTGCTAAGGCCTTGTCGTTTCTTGCAGCGCAGCCCAGGTATGGCGCTTGAAAAAGCTGGTGTCTACGTTCTCTTCCATCCATTGAAACATTTTGGGCGTCATGGAAAAGGTCATTTTGTCCTTGCCGATGAGCCGCTCCAAATTTTTCCTTGCCGACAAATCGGTTAAGCCTACCAAGGCGCGCGGGTGCTCTTTCTCAGCTTCACGGTACATAAAGATCCCGATAACCTGGCATCCGGCTCCGTAGGGTATACCCACGTTTTCCCGTTCCGGATGCTCATGATTTGCCATGACCACCAAAGCCGATAGCTGATCCGGGTTTACCACTAAAGTAACACTCTTTACGGCTTCGTTGTCCAAGTCTTCCCGTTCCATACGCCGAAAGAGAACATAGTCTGTAGGGATCTCTTGGATGGGCAAGCTTGCAACAAAGCGGCGTGTTGTCTCTGCATCTTTCAGATAGCGTTCGCCTTTGAGAAAGTCACGTCCCATTTCTCGGGGACCCGCGTTCTCGATCATTTCCCCGATCTTTTTGCCCTCCGGATCACTTTCATTACCATCAGCCAAAAAACGGTAGAAGCACTCGCAGCCGCCCGGGAAAGCCGTGTAGGTATTTCCAAAGCCCATCCCGACGCCGCCGCCTTGGCACCCGTAGGTTTCTCTGCTCATGACGGCCGTACGTCCTTTTAATGCGGCGGCGAAATGAAACATAACGCAGCCCCATTTTTGTTTACCAAACTCTATGGCCCCTTCAGGCTTTTCGTTGGTCCATTCCAAAACAACAGGACTGTATTCAAGTTCCAGGGCTGAAATTAGGTTGCTTTCCACGTTTCGAGACTCCTTCGTTTCTGTACGGCAGGCAGGACCTGCACGAAGTTATAATCTATTGCTGCAATGCTATTTTTCTCTTTTGGTATCCTATCCTCTTTTTTGGTACCGATGCAACAAACAGGCAAGGAGAAATGTTAAAGGCCTCTTCAAGGGAAGGATCTCTCGCGCATTAGCCGGCAACTTACGGCAAAACTTTCACCTTCACCAGCCATATTCGAGCATATGTCTTGAAACACCGTGAGGGAGTTGGGGCTGCGGTGTGAAGAGGTAGCGAGGACTTGCCTCGGCCGAAAAGGATTTTGTCCCCTCTTGTTTAGCGATGGATAAGGGCTTATACCATTTGGTTGAATGGTTGTTTCGTTTATGACTTTCTTTAGACAGTCCATCGAATTTCGCCGCCTCTTCTACACTGCACAGCAAACACAGCAGTACAATGCGCATCGCCATCGTGATTTGTAAGACCCATGTTTTGGAATTGATCATGTCACGTTCCCAATGTAGACATACCAATACACAACAACTATTCTCAAATCAATGAGTTTTAGTATACGTGTGTTCCGGATCAAATGCAAGACTTTGCAACAGGTCGAAGAGCGGGCAAAACCGTATAGATATATTCGATTTTAGGTTGTGGCGATATTTTCGCAAGGCGGGCGTGACTTTCTGCCACGCGAAGAGACGAAGCTTCCCTCCATTCATAAGCGATAGGATTCATCTATATATGAATCTGATCAAGCGTATAGGCCGTCTTTAATGGGCGTACTATTCTTTACCATAGCGTTTTGTATAGACATCACGATGGATAGCCTGTGCGGCGGCGGTCAGCTCGGGATAGGGGGTATCCGTCACATCGACGAAGCCGATGTTATAATTTTCTCCGTCGAGCCAGCGGCCTGTAACGGGTTCATCAACAAACTGGAACCAGTGACAGCCTACAAAGCCGGGATGATCGATCACGCTTTGTACATAATCGTAGTAGTGCTGTGCCCGCGCTGCTTGGTTTTCCGTGCTGACGAGACCGGTGTGGAACATGCCCCGATCCAAGGCGCCAAAATGGAATTCCCCAATAATAAGGGGTTTGCCAAGCTTATTCTCACCGTTCCACTTGTCTAAAGCGATGCTGCGGTAGTAGAGATTAAAGGAAACTACATCGATGATTTCCGCACAAGCACGGACTACCGGTTCGGGGGCGAGCGAAAAGCGGCAGCCAAGATACAATTGGTTGGGCGCAAGCCGGTTGACCGCATCTTGGATGACCGAGAAATAGCGCGTTGCATAATGATGTAAATAATCATCGAAATCGGCTTGTGCTGTTTTATTCGCTTTTTTGGGGCGGCGCAAGTTGTCCCAACCGTCGAATTCGGTTTTCCACGCCTTGTTGAGCTCGTCCATGGTCTCGTAGCGTTCTTCCAAGAATTGGATGAAATCTTGTCGCGCCGGCTGCTCCCGGGTGCTTGCGAGGACGCCGTTGACGACGCCTTCCCAAGACAGCTCATTGTCAACAAAATAGCCGATGCACAAGGGGTTGTCCGCATATTTTTGTGCAATATAGCCCACTGCCGCTTCCACCGTCGTTTCAAAGGACTCATCAAAGACATCGATAATTTTTGACCAATAGCCTTGGGAGGCTTCGATCAATCGCACGTTCCCCAGTGAGGTACAGGCGGTGAAGGGGAGGGGGCTATGCTCGACAATGTCTGCCTGGCTCCAGTTGGCGACCGTATTAAAACCCCAATGCTGCAGCCGTTTATAGACAGTGTTGCGCCACGGTTCCCGCCACATTTCCCCGTATTTGCGGATCAGGTTGGCGCCATAAAAGTTGAAGATCGCGCCCGTCCCATTAATGGGATCCGCCATGCTATGGGCTTGTCTCACCTGTCCGTAGAGTTTCCCAAAGAGAGGGTCCTCTTTGTCGGGCAGCCAGTCGAACCACGCATCCCGCTGCTCCACAAAAGTATATTCTCCCGTACCCACACAATCAATCCCTAAAGAGAAAAAGAGCGTGCCTTCCGGGGTGATGAGCCACCATTTTCCGTCCACCTCTTCTGTTCTGAACCAGCCTGTTGCTTCCCGTTTGGGGCCGTCTGCCCAGCCGCCGAACTTATCCCGTCCGGGCATGGGCGCTGCGGAAGCAAGCACGGCAGCTTCTTCTTCGAGCCGGCTCTTGAGTTCTTCTTCGGAATGGAGTTTGCCGGGCCAGTCTGCGTGTTTATACTGTCCGAAAGTATCGATAAAGGGCAGTTGGGTCGTGATGTTTCCGGAGCCATCGCATTTATACAAAAATATCTTTTTAAAGCAGAGCGTCGTCAGGTCTTCGGGATGGGAAAGGAAGAGTTGAAAGGCGGTAATAGCTTTGAGATCCAAGGGGTCACCGTTGCCCGAGGATATTTCAACGGGCGGCAACCCGCGCATGCCCCATAATTTGCCGTTGCTCTTTGTCCGTTTAAAGGCCATTTGCACACGATATGTTTGCTGAGCGGGCACCGCGTCGGAGAGGGTATTACAAGCGTTCATGCCGTCCGCCCCTTCGTTATCCAGGCGCAGCGCTACGTTCACCGCCGCGTTTGCGGGATTATACACCAGCACGCCGACGCCGTCGAAATCAGACCAATCCCATTTCTGTTCCGGCGCTTGCAAGAATAGGTTGGGCCATTCTGCCTGGTCAAAACGGACCGTTAGCCCTTTTTCTGCATCCTTTGCGACGGGCTGCGTGAAATTAAAGCGGACAAAGTCGGGGATGGCATCCTTTGTAAAGTCCACGAGCGGGGTCTCTGCAATGTTTGTTTCGGTATAGGCGTACGGAGCAACCAAACTGCATAAGGGGAAGAGTAGGCTCAGACTGATTAAAAAACGCATAGCGATTATTTCCTTCTTTTCGGATCGTGAATGGATAAGGCTCTTATATCTTTAAAAGTTGGCATTCCCATCCGCCGGCGTTGGGGGTAGGGATGTATCGGTTGTTTTTTTCAAGGCGATGAATTTCGGTGATCCGTTATATCGTAAAAAGCAAGGCTGTTCTATCAAGGTTTTCGCGGTCTGCGCGTCCAGCGCTGCCAGCCGTTCCAGCGCGTCGAAAACACGTTCTTCATTTTCAGGCATGCACAACACAAAAAAGGTGACAATGAGCGCCCAGGTATCGCCTTCACGGGGTTGAAAGGCTTCCACCATTTCAATCTCTTTGAGTGCTTCGGAGACCTGACCGCGGTGTGCCAGGCTGATTGCCATCAGCGTGCGGGCATAGAGCCATTGCGGCGCTAGGCGCACACATTTACGGAAAGCACGCACCGCCGCATCATACTCTTTGGCGGTGTAGGCTTCCATTCCCTTATTGAAACTGACCTTGGTACGGCGGTTCCGCCAATAGCGCGTGCCCAGCTGAATGCCCAAAATAGTGGATGCCGCGATGATCATGATGATGATATTAGCCATCTAATAAGATTCCTGTGTCATCGAAACGCAGGGTATCGATGATCCTAATGGTGTTGTAGGTATACGCCCTTCCAAGACCCTCGTGTAAGCAGTCTTTCCTTTTGTTTCCGGGTAGCGAAGAACGGAAAACATTATATCGTACAAGGAGGAGGATGGCAAGGTTTAGGCACAAGCCATTTCACCGGTAATTTGTCTTTGTATTTATTTTTTCTTTTTGCTACCATAGCGCTTGTTTGCTGGAGATATGTTGTTCATAAAATTTAATATTTAAAAGAAGGAATGAAATATGACTAAAAAGTGGTGTTTAGGATTGTTGGTTGTAGTGATGATCATGGGCTTTTCAGGATGTCGCATTCCCATTATTGATCCGCCTGTAGTCGGCACGTGGCAGATTGTCAGCGACAATCCTTTGGGAACCCATCTATTGACCTTCAACCGCGACAACAGCGGTGTGGAAAAGACCATTATAGGCGACCGCATTACCTTTACCACGGAGTTTACTTGGTCTTACAATCGTTGGGATCAAATCCTAAAAAAAGGCAGCATATCGTACCAAGTTGATTTCAACATCTGGCGTAACCATGCCATACTCTACAGTGTAGACAATCATCGGAAGCTGATGGAACTGGAATTGGTTTCTACACCGTCGCTCTTCTAGTACAGGTGATTCTTATAGGTTGACGCAGCCGGCCTCGTTGCTGCGGGGCCGCTGCAGCGTTTCACGTCGCACTGAAAAACACACGTACAAGACGCCCTTATCCACGCAAAGCCGGCGGGTCTGCTTCGGCAACGATGCTGCGCTTCAGGGTGAGCCGCCGCTCGAATAGATCTTTCCAGGAGATTGTTCTTCTCATTATGTTTAGAAAAAAACGTTTAGTGCTCTATGTCTGTTCCCTGCTGTTGCTTTGGCTCGGATGGCGTGTAGATCTTTGGGCTGCCCTCGCGTGTTTGGGCGGCGGCATTTTCCTGTTGTCCCTGATCAAAGTCTTCCACATCATCCGCGATCACTTATGGATGACCAAGCTGTCGGCACAAGCGGCATACCGTTTCGAGGCGATGGAAGCAGCGCTGCCTGAACCGGCGCAACCCCGTCCTTGGAAATTTGTAGTCTTGGGCGATACGCGCAACAACACACAGATGGCGGGCATCTTGTACGAGAAAGCGGGCAGTTTAAACCCCGTCATGGTCTTTCACACGGGCGATATCGTCCGTGGCGGCACAGCCTCCGAATTATTGCAAAAGCACGTGCGCGTCTTTGAAAAGCACCTGGGCACGGTGCCGCTCTTTTGCATTCCCGGCAACCACGAACGGGGCCCCAGACGGAATTATGCCGCCTTCAAAACCCTCTATGGCGACGATAAGTTTTCCTTTGTCTACGACGATTGTCTTTTTATTGGTTTCAACAATTGCCACGCGAAATATGTGACAGACGAAGACCTGCATTTTTTGGAAGAGGCACTCGCAACAGCGCGTAAGCATAAATTTGTGTTTACCCATATCCCGCCCGCCTTTTTCGAAGCGAGCTTTGTCAAAGATGAGCGGCGGCGTGGCTTCACCAAAAACGAAGAGGCATTTCAAGCGCTCCTATGCAAGCATGGCGTTGATGAAGTCTTCTATGCCCATATCCATGGCTATGCTACGTTGGTGAGAGACGGTGTGCGTCACACCTTGACCGCCGGCGGCGGCGCGCCTCTCAGTCACCGCATTGTTGAAGAAAACAGGCACTTTCACCTCATCCAAATGGAGGTCTGTCCCGACACGGTCAGGGGCACCCTCATGCTCTATGAGGACGGCACCTGGTCGGAACGTGCTATCCCAGAAGAATCCTCTTCCGTCGGTTAAGGCATTTCCAGGAGTTTGCCCGGGTTCATAATATAGTGGGGATCCACCTTTGCCTTCACGGCTTGGAGCAGCTCAATGCCCAAGATGCCCTTTTCCGCGGCTAACCACGGAAGATGATCTGTGCCCACGCCGTGATGGTGGGAAATGGTGCCGCCATTCTCGACGATGGCATCAGACACCGCCTTTTTGATGGCGAGCCACTGCGCCACTTCAGCATCCGTTTTGCGAGGGAAGACCACGGTGAAATAGAGACTTGCGCCGTGGCTGTAACTGTGGCTGAGATGTGCCATGGCAATGCCGGGCGCGCCGGGATTGGGATTATTTTCAGCGAGGGCTTTTTCCAGTGCTGCACTCGCGCGCTCATGGAGCCGGGGCAGCCGCGCCCAGTCAATCGCCGTTTCCATGGTATCCACTCCCAATCCGTGATCCATCATGGGATCGCGCAGGTAGGGCGTTTCAAAGCGCGTGTTGAGCCACAGTTCACCGAACCCGCTGCCCATATCTGCGCCGCCGCAGCGCTCTAAAATCGCTGCTGTCCGGGCTTGTTCGTGGGCGGCCTGATCGGCGATGCCTTCGAAGCCTACCAACATGAGGCAAAAGCCCATGGGCCCGTTTTCCGCCACCTCAGCGCCGCCGTGAAGCACACTATAGAAAAAGGTCTCGTTGGCGTCGGAGAGGCGTATCATGGCCGTATGCACCCCTTCTTGGAGCAGGGCGCGGGCACCCTGCAGTCCGCTTTCAAAGTCTTGAAAAAAATAGGCACGGTAGGCTTTCGTTTCCGGCAGGGGCGACAAACGAATCCAAGCGTCTGTGATGATGCCGAAGGCGCCCTCTGATCCGGGCAGTAAATCGCGCAACTGCGGCCCTGCGGCGGATTTGGGGAAATGCTCGGTCGTCCACAGACCGAGGGGTGTGGCTATCTGTGCGGCAATAAACCAATCTTCCGCTTTCCCGTAGCGGTTGGACTGGTGTCCCGCCCCACGCGAGGCGATCCAACCGCCTAAGGTGGAGTATTCGAAAGACTGGGGATAATGTCCCAGGGTGAGCCCTTCCGCTTGGAGCGCTGCCTCCAACGCCGGGCCGTAGATGCCCGCTTGTACATGGGCGGTCATAGTTGTTTTGTCGATGGTCAGCACTTGGTTCATACACGCCATATCTACGGTGATGACGGCGTGCTGTGTTTGCGTATGGAGGGGTGTGACGCCGCCGACCACACTGGAACCGCCGCCATAGGGGATGAGCGCCACGCGATGTTCCACTGCATAAGCGACAAGTTGTTCCACCTCCGCCGCTGTTTTCGGGTAAAACACGGCGTCGGGAGCCGTGTCCAGCTTTCCTGCACGCAAATAGAGGAGGTCATGGTAACTGCGGCCCCGCGCATGATAGGCGCGTTCGAAAGGATCCGTTTTCACCTGTTCTGCAGAGCCGATGGCTTGCAAGGCGTGCAGCTGTGTCTCATTGAGGCGGGAGGGAGGCAGTGCAACCGCGTCTAAAGGTATGGCGGGCGTATGGGGCAGTGTTCCCGCTCCCATATATGCGCCGAGCCACTTCCATATATCCTCGGCTTTATCGCCGAGTGTATCGGGAGCATCCAGTAATCCCCATCCGTTCCAACGCAATTCCAGCTTATTCATTGCGACTGTCCTTTCTCATCTATGCCCTTTGTTTTGGGCATCGTTATTGTCGAAATCTGTCTCTGTCCATAAGGCGCTGTTCTTCGCCTTCAGTTGGGTCTAATAGCGCAAAAGCAATCCCCTCGGTATCATCTCAAAGGTGGCGGGCAGTCGTCCCGGCGCTTCTCCATCCACATCTAAGAGCATTTCATCATTGGGGTTCACCGGTTCGGCCGTAATTTTACGGCCACGCACCAAGGAGACATAGCGTGTCTTTTCAAGGTGTCTCCCTTTATAGAGGGAAGGAAAGCCCTTTATAAATTGGAATAGGGGAACTTGTCGAATGATGATCACGTCAAAGAGTCCGTCATCAGGTTTTGCCTCGGGGGCGATGTGCATGCCGCCGCCGAAGTAGCGGCCATTGCAAACGGCCACCGTATTGATATCGAGGATTTCATCGAAATGATCATCAATGCGCAAGTGGACTTGTTGACCTTTATAGCGCAACAGCGCGTTGAGTGTGCCCCATTGAAAGGCGAATTTACCGCCGAAATGTTTGGCGAAGCTCAGTTGATTGACCGTTTTATCGACGAGCCCGCTCAGTCCGAAACTGGCGACATTATCAAAATACCGTTGTCGGATACTGCCGGTGGCGTCGTCGCGGTAAGTCAGTAATCCAATATCGATGGCGCGCGCTTCGCCGTCGACGATGCGCTGGATTTGTTCTTTTTGTTCAATGGGCAAGGCAAAGGTGCGGCGGAAATCCGAGCCCGTACCGCTGCTGATAAGGCTCAGTTCGGCCTGGGGATTGATCGGCCGCCCCCGGTCAAAGAAGCCATTGACCACTTCGTTGATGGTACCGTCGCCGCCTACGGCAATAATATGGTCTACGCCGTCATTCAAGGCTTTCGCGGTCAACCGCCACGCTGCCATGGGTCCGTCGGTGAATATGGCATCGAATTTGTCGAGGGACTCGGACAGGAGCTTGGAGAGTTCCGACCAGCGCTTCAAGGTCTTGCCTGCGGAACTGCGCGGGTTGATAATGGCGCGTATCCGCGCTGAGGGCTGGTAGTGCATCTGGACACGTTCATACTGGCGGTGTTGTTCTTCGTCAGACACGGTTAAGACGGCGTTCATCTGTTCTTGCACCTTCTTCAAGGTTTGCTCAGAGAGGGCGCCGCAGGTGCCGAGGTTCGTCCGCCGAAACAACACATCTTCCAGTGTCAGCGCCATTTCGTCGCGAATGGCATAGATCACTTCTGCTGCGATGGTGGGCTGATGAGGATCCATTTTCTCATAGAGCGCCGGATCCGCTTCTGCGAGGGCAAGAATCTTCTCCATCTGACTGCCATAGTTGGCGGCGAGATGGTGGAGAAGGGCGGGATCAAGATTCGGATACTCTTTGGTGACCTTGTCGACAAATTGCGTAAAAATGCCGATGTTGCCGCCATAGACGGGTATGCTTTCACTTTGGCAAGCCGTGGGTTTCGAAGCCAATTTCACAACGATCAGATCGACTACCTGTTCCGCCAGCGATCGTGCCGTCGTCCATTTCCCGCCAATGACCGTAATAATTCCGGAGATACTATGACCGATCTCATGATCCACGATTTCAGCGGAGCGGCTGGCGTTGTAGGAGTCTTTGTCGTCACCGTTACCGTTGGTCGGTTTGCTGCTTTGGTCGACAATAGGCCGGAGCCCGCCATAAAAGAAGATCACATCCTGCCGCTTCAATTTCGCCGAAGGATAGGCTTCGTTGATATCTTCGACAAAGGCAACAATATCTTTTTCTGTGACGCGGAAGCCGTCAGGATCGCCGCGGTACACCGTGTCTGTCGTGCCGATTAAGGAATAGTCGCGCCACGGAAGGATAAAGAAATGGCCCCGTGAAGTCTGCGCCGCAATGGCATGGCCTTGGGTGAGGGGCCGCGTGATAATATGGATTCCCTTTGAACGGATCAGCCGTTTCTCGCCGCCTGTCTCCAAGAGATTATCCATGAGCAGATCGGCCCAAGGTCCGGTGGCATTCACGATCATCCGTGCACGAATCGTAAAGTCAGGACTGGGCTCGCGGTTGTTGCGTACCCGAGCACCGATGACCGTATTCCCTTCGCGCAGCAGCTCATGGGCTTCCACATAGTTGGCGGCCTGTGCGCCCGCTTCACAGGCGCTTTGCAGGCACGCCAAGGCGAGGCGTTCGGGGAAGTGCATCTGGTAATCGTAGAAGATGATGCCGCCCCGCAAATCCGCTGTCTCCGTGCCCGGCTCCAAGGCGATGGTTTGCGCACGGTTCAGGCTTTGATGTGCCGGTATATTCTTTTCCGGATCTTCCAGACGGTTGCGATCATAGGCGAGCAAATCGTAGGCGGTGAGTCCCAGCGTAAGCATTAATTTCTTGCGGATTCCTTTGCCGTAGAGGGGCATGAGAAAGGTGAGCGGCGCGATCATGTGGGGGGCGATATTCGACCAAATGCGCCGTTCCCGCAGTGACTCACGGACGAGGCTCAGTTCCAGATTTTGGAGATAACGAAGACCGCCATGGATCAATTTGGAAGAGGCAGCCGTCGTTGCCGCTGCAAAATCGCCTTTATCGATAAGCGCCACTGACAGCCCACGCAACGCGGCATCCCGCGCGATACAGATGCCTGCAATGCCTCCGCCAATGACTAAGATATCGAATTGTCCTTCTGATAGGGCGTTTAAGTCCCGTTGCATAAGCGATGCACTCCTGCTCCTTCGCCGTTCTTTTCCACGCCATCCTCGACATTTATATGGTAGTCTATTTTCTTGAAAAAAACAAGAAACATCTATTTTCCGCCCGTAGCTTCAAACTCGAAACGCAAGCCTTTTCGAGGAAAAGCTGCCCTGTCGAGACAAAAGGATTGATATTTTGCCCACAAGCAAGCCATATTTCACGTTCATATAGTCTAATAAGAAAATGCAATCAAGCTTGACTCTATCCTCCAATATACAAGGTTTTAGAAGGAAGAAGCCGCGCTTCAGTTGAAATAACGGGATTGGGATTCGAATTTTAATTTTGTTATAATAAGCCCTGCAACAGACAGATGTTGACGCGTGGAAGCACGTCTTGTGTCCCGGCAACTGAGGCGGGTAGTACTGTCTGTCAATTCTACCAGGTAATCAATCCCAGGAAAGGCCCGGATGTGTTTAAAATATTGCGTCATCTACCCAGCATGTTCTCCCATGACATGGCTATTGACCTTGGCACCGCCAACACCTTAGTTTATGTTAAAGGTCAAGGTATCGTACTCAGTGAACCCTCCGTGGTCGCCATCAATAAAGATACGGGCAAAGCGCGTGCCGTAGGTAATGAAGCCAAAAACATGATTGGCCGCACGCCGGGCAATATTGTCGCCATTCGTCCCATGAAAGACGGTGTCATCGCTGATTTTGAGATTACGGAGCAAATGCTTCGTTATTTTATCCAGAAAGTCCACAATCGCAAACGCTTGCCCGCATGGCCTCGTGTTGCTGTGAGTGTTCCCTCCGGTATAACGGCTGTGGAACGGCGTGCCGTTGTGGAAAGTGCCATACAGGCAGGCGCGAAAAAGGTCTATATCATTGAAGAGCCCATGGCGGCTGCCATCGGTGCCGGGCTGCCCGTGCAAGAGCCGCAAGGTTGTATGATCGTGGATATTGGCGGCGGTACCACGGAAGTGGCCGTTATCGCTTTGGGCGGCATTGTTTTTCCCAAATCGATCCGTACTGCGGGCGATGAAATGGATCAAGCCATTATCCAGCATCTGAAACGCACCTATAATCTGATGGTCGGTGAGCGTACGGCAGAAGAAATTAAAGTAACCATTGGCTCCGCTTTTCCGTTAAAAGAAGAGATTGAAATGCAGGTGAAAGGACGTGATCAGGTTCTTGGCCTGCCCAAAGTGATCACCGTCACCTCCGACGAAATCCGGGAATCCTTAAAAGAGCCTGTCCGTGAAATCATTGAAGGCGTTCGCATTACCCTCGAACGAACACCGCCCGAACTCTCCGCCGATATTGTTGATCGCGGCGTCGTATTGGCAGGCGGCGGCGCGCTGCTCCGCGGCATGGACCGACTCATTTCCCAGGAAACGGGCTTACATGTGACCATCGCCGAAGATCCTTTGGGAGCGGTGGTCTTGGGCGGCGGCAAATTCCTGGAAGAGCTGAAACATTTCAAACCTGAAGAAGTTTAAAGCCTGGTTGTCCCATTGAATGCCGGTTTTGTCTCTGAGCTAATGGGGATAGGTATTTTTCCATGAGTCCATTACGGATCATAAGAGAGCACAGGCCACAAGTACTCTTGGTATTCTTGTTGCTCGGCTCTATTTTATCTTTGGTCGTGGGGACCGAAAGTACCCGTGTCCATCGTATCTTAGCGCGTACGGTCAGCTTAATTTCCTATCCCTTTATCAAAGTACAGCACGTCACTTCCACCAAACTGGAAGGTTCCTACAAATTCGTGACCGATTACAACGGCGTCTTTCGCGATAATAAGATGCTGGAACTGGAGGTGGCATCGCTGAAAACGAAAACCGCCGCCCTCCACGAGCTCAAAGAAGAAAACCGCCGCCTGCGCACGCTCTTTGGTTTTGTCAAACAAGAATCACGCTTGGAATTACTGCCCGTTACGATCCTCGAAAGCTATAAGGGGCTCCTGCGCATCGATGGCGGCATGCGCCAAGGTATTCGTGAATCCATGGGTGTCATCACGGCGGACGGCGTGGTCGGTGTGGTCACGGAAGTAGCGGATTTCACCGCCACCGTCGCCACCATTCATCATATGGATTGCAGGGTAGGCGCTATGGTGCTTCGGAATCGGCTGCGCGCCTACGACGGCATTGTCCATCCCAGCGGCAGCGATTTTAATCAGTTGTGCAGCTTGGAATATATTGATATGAAAGAAGAGGTGCGCGTAGGGGATTGGGTAGTTACGAGTCCGGAAAGCCAGTTTCCCGCCGGCTTGCCTGTTGGCCGTATCAGCACCGTGCGCAGCGGCGAAGGCTTATGGAAGAGCGCCGATATTGAACCCGCTGTCGACCCGTACCGGCTCGATGAAGTGTTCATCCTCATGCGCGCCGCCGAGGACAGCCCTTATTTGACCGACTCCATTACCGCGCACCGCGGCACAGGCACAAAACCAACAGCGCACAGTACCGTATCGAATGCGCCGCAAATGCCTGATATGCGTACGCTGCAGGAGCAATATGCGCCATGATACGAATTCGCCATCATACGTTGCCCGATTATCTGTTTTGGCTGGCAAGTGTCATTGTGGCGGCACTCTTACAGACCAATTGGCCTGAGATGCTGAAGTTTCAGGAAGTGTCGCCCGATATCGTTTTAGTCATTGTCGTCTATTTCGCCATCGCTTTCGGCGAAGAGCGCGCCATGTTTACCGCCCTCATCGGCGGGCTCTACCTCGATGTCGCCGCCAATACAACGCTGGGCCATCATGTCTTTTGCTACGTCTTGATCGGCTATTTCTTTGGCCGCCTCTCCACGCGTCTCATCACCGAACATGAAGCAATCAAAGCAGGGCTCGTATTTTTGGCCAGCTTGATGCAGGGCTTTCTCTTCCTGACCATCCAGTTCATTCTGGAACCGCAGCGCGGTATGTTGCTGCCCTTGGTGACCAATGCCGTGCCCACAGCCTTCTATTCAGCCGTATTGACGCCCTTGGTCTTTATTGCTGTGGAACGTATCTTTCACCGTCGTGAAGCGATTACGGGCGGGGTGGTGTAATGCCGAGCAAGAAGGATAGCGGACGCTACCAAGGTGTGGAACGCCGTGTCCAGTGGCTGAGTCTTGCCCTTGTTTTGGCGATGGCGCTTCTCTGTGTCCGCTTCTGGTCGCTGCAAATCGTATCCTTGGGAGAATTCACAAAGCTTGCTGAAAACAACCGGGTCTGGCAAAAACGGCTTGCCGCAGACCGCGGCATGATTTATGACAGCAAAGGTGAGGTGCTGGCAGATAACCGTGCCAGTGCCGATGTGGTCTTTGTGCCCGGCGACTGTCCCGCCGAGCTGTTAGAAAAGGTCTGTCACAGTTTGGAAGCCTTGATCGGCAGCGATCCCGAAGAGTTGTTGAAGCGGGTCAGCGCACAGCGGCATACGCCTTTTACGCAATTGCTCGTGAAGCGCGATATCTCCAAAGTGGACCGTGTCCGTGTGGAGGAGAATCTGCACGCACTGCCCGGTGTCGCCACCATCGTCCATCCCCAGCGGCGCTATTTGTTCCAAGAGACGGCGGGTCAGCTGCTGGGTTATCTCGGGGAAATCAATCGCGCCGAACTTGACCGCATGGCAGATCAAGGTTATTTCATGGGCGATCTTGTGGGCAAAGATGGACTCGAGCGCTATTACGAAGATCTGCTCCATGGCCGCGACGGATTCATGTTGGTAACGCGCTATGCTTCGGGGCAGCCCCAGCTGCGTACCGACCGTTCCGGGCGGCCCGTGATTGCGCGCAGGGACAGCATCGGTCATCATCTTAACTTAGAAGCGCCGCCTGTACTGCCCCATTCAGGCGGTTCTTTACATCTGACCTTGGACATTGATCTGCAGCGCCGCTGCGAAGCTATTTTGAAAGACAAAGTGGGCGCAATCGTAATCCTCGATGCCGACACCGGCGCTGTTCTTGCTATGGCAAGCGAACCGGGCTATGACCCCGGCGTCTTTGTGAATCGAGGAAGCGTCGCTGAACGTATGGAGTTGTTATCAGACGAAAAGCCCAATCGAATGTCCAACCGTGGGTTTCGAGAAGTCTATCCGCCCGGCTCCATTTTTAAGATCGTCCTTGCCGCCGCTGCCCTCGAAGAAAACCTCATCAACAACCATTCCCATTTCTTTTGTCCCGGCCATTATACCTTGGACGGCAAAGGGCGGCGCTGGCATTGTTGGCAGCGTTATGGACACGGCAACATGACCGTGGCGGAAGCACTCGCCTATTCTTGCGACGTCTTTTTCTACAATGTGGGGCGGCGCTTGGATGTGGATCGTATTGTCAGCTATTCCCATAAAATGGGGGTAGGCGTCAAAACAGGCATTGATCTGCCCGGCGAGATGGAAGGTTTGGTGCCGGGCCGTGAATGGAAAGCTGCGCTCAACGCCGATAAACCCGTGTGGGAGCAACAATGGTATCCCGGCGAAACCATTAACTTAAGTATCGGTCAAGGCAGCTGCACCGCAACCGTACTCCAAGGAGCCGTCATGATGGCATGTATCGTGAATGGCGGCTATCGGGTGCGCCCCTTTTTGAATAAAGACTTGGGCGAAGCACGGTCTGAAAAACTCTTCCGCGATGATACAATCGAAGAGGTCACCAAAGGGTTGCGCCAGTGTATTGAGAAGAAAGCGCCGCCGCCGACGGGTACCGGTAAAGCAGCCGCCATACCCGGGCTCGACATTATCGGTAAGACCGGTACCGCCCAGGTGGTGTCTCTTTCCAGTTTAGAATATTACCGTACCGAAGCAGATATCCCCTATGAGAAGCGGCATCATGCGTGGTTTGTCTGCGGTGTTTTGAACAAAAGCCCGCGCATTTCCGTAGCCGTTCTTATTGAGCATGGTCATTCAGGCGGCGCCGCGGCGGCGCCCGTAGCCCGCGAAGTCATTGAAACCTTTTATGACATCCCCACGGAAAAGCCGCTGCAGCTCGTTTCGGATAGAAGGTGAGTCCCCATGATCTATTCAGGAAAACAAGTTCAGCATCAAGATATCAGCGTGAAGCTGTTTAATGTTCGCAATGTAACCCATATTGATTGGTGGCTGCCCATGCTGGTGACGGCCTTGGCTGTGTGCGGGTGGGTCGTCATGTACAGCGCCTCACGCAATACGGAGGTTGCCTACCTCACCCGGCAGATCCTGTTCTTTGCTGTAGGCATCTTGGTCGCGTTCACGTTCCTCTGTTTTGATTATCGTTTCCTCGTCAGTATGGGCCCCTTTATGTATTTTATCGCCCTCAGCTTGCTGTTGTTAGTGATCTTTTTCGGGTCTTCCGCCAAAGGCAGCGAACGATGGATCAGCCTGGGCTTTTTTCGTCTTCAACCCTCCGAATATACGAAGCTGATCATGGTCTTTTTTCTGACCTGGTACTTTACCCGAATCGGTGAGCGTGTCAAAAAGCTGCTATGGTTTGCATTCACCTTCATCTTGGTCGCGCTGCCCATGGCGCTGATTCTCAAGCAGCCCAACCTGGGCACAGCGGCGTCCTTAGGACCGCTGACCTTGGCGATGTTGTATGTGGCAGGCTGCAGACGCCGTCATCTTGCTGTCGTCATTGTTGCGGGCTTGTGCGCCGTGCCCGTGCTCTGGTGGCAGATGAAAGACTTTGATCCCCAAGTCGTCTCTGATCAACGCTCCTTTTTCGATTTGAAGCACTACCAAAAAATGCGCATCTACACCTATTTGCATCCCGAATATGATCCCCAGGGCAGCGGCTGGCATACGCTGCAAAGCAAGATCACCATCGGCAGCGGCGGGCTTACGGGCAAAGGCTATTTGAAGGGAACCCAAACCCGGCTCAACTATCTGCCTGAGCATCATACGGACTTTATCTATTCCTTATTGGCAGAAGAATTCGGTTTTGTCGGCGCCATCTCCGTCATTGCCTTGTTCAGCCTATTGCTCTTACGCGGATTGACCTTTGCCCGCGATGCCGTGGACTTGTCGGGGACACTCCTCGCCACAGGGGTCGTGGTGATCCTCGCCTTTCATATCTTTGTGAACATTGCCATTACTGCCGGCATGATGCCCGTCACCGGTATACCTTTACCTTTTTTAAGTTACGGTGGCAACTTCTATATGACCACCATGGCGGGCATGGGCGTGCTGCTCAGTGTGCCGCTGCGCAAAAGGAATCATCTTCTCGCTGAAATGTCGGTGCCCGTGGGTCATGTTGAATTGTATACCCATGGCATGTAGCCGAGCCGCTGTGCCACGCTTGTATCACGGCTCAGAAAGAGAAACGCTCAAATTGGGGCAAGTAGGGCGCGTTCTTTTTGAATAGTTTGTTCACCAGCTGCTTAATTTCCGCCAAAGACAACACTGCTGCCGTAAGGGGATCATAGCAGACCGCATGATAGACGCCTTCCGCATCACCTGTTAATGCCGCCTCCACGGCCATCTCCTCGGAAGCTACGCTGATTTGGTTTAACGCCGCGCATTGAGGCGGTAGGGAACCGACGTGGATGGGATTGAAGCCTCTTCGGTTGATCAGTACCGGCACCTCCACACACGCCGCTTCAGGAAGGTTGGTGATCAGCCCCGTATTGGCAACATTGCCATTGAACAAAAAGGGCGTCCCGCCAACATAGGCATTGATAATATGGGCGGCATATTCGCCGCCTCGTTCCAGGCTCATGGGCGCGCCGTCGGCAAACCATTGATGCACTTCTTGACGCCACGTTTTTTCGACCCGCTGGTATTCCTTCAGGATATAGGCATAGACGCCGGGATTCCAATTGCTGCTGTGGGTGCAATATTTTTCGATCAGATCGGGCCGCTTGCGGAACCACCAGTTGTACTCGCTGTTGTGGCCGCTGGACTCGGTCACATAGTAGCCCAGATGTAAAAACATTTCGTTGCGCACCAATTCGGCATTGTAAATCTTCTTGCGTTTCATCGCTTGGTGGAGCCGCGGATAAGCATCTTCCCCATTGTGGTTAAATTCGAGATACCACGCCTGATGATTAATGCCTGCACACAGATAATCTACTTCCTCTATGGGCGCTCCGATCCATTCGGCAAGCATCGCCGCTGTGCCTTGTACGCTGTGGCATAAGCCGGTCACTTGTATGGAGGAGACTCGCTGCATGGCACGGCAGAGCATTGCCATGGGATTGGTGTAATTGAGTAAGATCGCTTGCGGGCAGTACCGCTCCATATCGCGGCAAATGTCGAGCATGGTCGGAATCGTACGGAGTGCGCGGAAGATACCGGCAGGGCCCCGCGTATCGCCGACGTTGATATCTACGCCGAAAGATTTGGGAATCGTAATATCATATTTCCACAAGTCGACCTCACCGCATAAAATGGTACAGCACACGGCATCGGCATCCTTCAAAGCGCGGCTCCGATCGGTATGGGCGGTGAGGCTTGCCGGATAGCCGCCTTGGTCCATAATCGCCTGTGCCGCGCGCATAGCGAAGTCCAGCCGTTCTTCATTAATATCTACCAAAGCGATTTCCCCATTGCGAAGGAGCGGAAAGGTCATCAAATCACGGATTAGTGCACGGGTGAAATTTAAACTGCCTGCGCCAATAAAAACGATCTTTGCCATGAGAATATGTCCTTTCTCCTTGAGACAACTTCGGTATCAGAATCTTATCACCCCGGCCGGGGCTTGCTAAGCAGTTTCTTTAAATGCTTGGGATCGCCAATCCATGCCAAAGCCTTTTCATGGTCATGGAAGAGGCGCTCCCTCTTTTTAAAGGCCGACGAATGAATGTCCCGCATCCCATTTTGTTTCCGGCCAATACCCAGATGGGCATGGAGCATTTCATGGTAGACTACTGAGGTCACGAAATAGTCCGGCACAAAGGCTTGATCCAAACGGGGATGGATGCGAATGGTTTTGCTCCTTTCGGTGTAAGAGCCGAAGCGGATACTCTTTTGTTTCCCCGCGCTGTCTCTGCCCCAGGTAATGACCGCCTTCACCGTATCCTCAAAATAGCGCTGGTTCAACTGCTTATATATGGCGTGCAGATCGTAGACTTTGCCCTGAGTCACGGCGCTGCGGGGCGCTGCACTTCGTTTCGCGATCTTCCCTTTATTGGTTTTCATAAAATCCAGGAAAAGCGTCTTATGTACTTTTGAATGGGGATGCTGCATCCAATGAACCAAGGCTTTGCGGATATTCGGGGGCGCGTCCAAAAACATACGGTGGAGACGAATCTTGACCAAGCCGCCGCGCCCTTGCGTCCGAAGTGACATGAGTGTGCTCGTGTTGTCCGTGATGGTCAGATCGACGGGAAAGTTTACCGACGCTTTAAGATCATTCCATAGGCTTTGATGCAAGGCGTCGTCGTGCAAAGGGTCAGGGACGGCGGGGCTCGGTTTCCTGTGTTCTTCTATAGACGCTGAGCGCGCAGCGTCCTTATCCGCCGTCGGGAAGAGTTCTAACTGAAGGGCGTTGGTGATCTTGTCTTTGTTCAAATGAGGGCGTACTCCTCTCTATACTTCAGCGCCTTATCATCAGGGGCTCTCATTTTCTTGTGCCTCTTCTGAAGGTTGCGTATCTTCCGCTGCCGTATCGGCTTCAGCCGCCTCCGTATGGCCGGGCTCTTCGGCTGCGTGTTCTTCGTCCGAGTCTGATTCTTCTTTCACGTCAGGGGAAAGGGCTTCCTCCTGCGCTTCCATAGGCGGATCCGCATCTATGTCCGCGTCCGCTTCTTCTTCCTCATCCCAATCATTTTCAGAGCGGGAGGTCAACACCTCGCCATAGATAATTTCTTCAAAGGGCGGATAGCTGCGCATAGGATCGAAATAGGGATCCATAGCAGCATCGCTGCGGGCACTTTCATTCAGCGCTACTGCCATTTCCAAATAATCGCAGGCCTCCTGAAAAGAACCGATTACGCTGAAGAGACAGGCGAGATTATAGGGCGGTTTCGCATTGTAGGGTTCGCTTTCCATGGCGAAGCGGTAATGGCTTTCTGCCTCCTCGTAGCGCTCTTCCAAGACAAGGAGATTTGCAAAGTTGTTGTGCGCCGCCACATCATAAGGGTCCAGCTCCAAGGCGTGGAGCGACATAATTTCCGCCTCCTCGAAGCGTCCTAAAAGACGCAGCACCACGCTCAGGCTGTTGTAGGGGCGCACCCAATCTGGCTCCAGTTCCACTGCCTTGTTCAACAGGGATTCTGCCTCTTCCAAATAGTCTTCGCCTGAGCGCGCCAAGAGGATACCCAAACTCACATAGGGCCAGCTCCATGTATCCACATCCAAGATCACCTCACGGAGCAGTGCTTCCGCCTCTTCCGTGTTGCCTTCCCGCTCATATTGGAGCGCCAAGATATAGTGGGTCTGAGGGCTCGATAGAATGCCGTCGGCAGTGGCTGCCGCTACGAGCCGCGCCGCGTCTTGGGTCTCTCTAAAATACAAGACGGGGTCGTTTTCAAGTAAGTAGAGCGCCTCCTCCGTTTTCTGCGCCATGTAGCGGGCATAGCTCAGCTGCACAGGATCCACGACACGCCAAGCCACGATGAGCATAGTCCCGATAAGGAGGGCGCCCGCCGTCAGCCACAATTTTTTGTGCGTGAAGTTCATAACCTTTGCTATACGCCTGTGTTCAGCCTTGTAGATTCCTCTGATGGAAAGACGGAAGGATGTTCCATCCTACAGATCCAACGCTTGCCCCATCAGCAACCCAAGCGTTACGCTATTATAACCCATTTAGGCTATGCAGGATCCCGGAATGGGAAGGGAGGCAGCAGCGGGTATATCGGCAGGCAGACAGCATCCTCGTGTGAGACGGGATTGCGCCGCCGCAGCAATCATAGCGCCGTTGTCGATGCAATAGGCGAAGGGCGGAAGGTACAGATCCACATCGGGCAAGGCGGCAGCCGATTCGCGAAGCCGTTTATTCGCTGCCACGCCGCCGGCAATGACGAGGCGGTGAATGCCCGTTTTGTCCATGGCTTGCGCCGTCTTCAATAGCAGCGCATCAATGGCGGCACGCTGAAAGGAAGCGGCAACATCGGCTATGGGTGCGCCGGGGTTTCCCTGGACTGCATAGAGCACAGCCGTTTTCAAACCGCTGTAACTGAAATCCAAGGTATTGCGTGTTGCAAGTCCTTTGGGAAAGTTGAAGGCGTGATCATCGCCGTCTGCGGCACATTTTTGTATGGAAGGGCCGCCGGGATAGGGCAGTCCCAGCAAGCGCGCCACCTTATCGAAACACTCACCAACAGCGTCATCCCGCGTATTGGCTAAGATCGTGTACCGGTGGGGTTCCTCACATTGGATGATCTGCGTGTGACCGCCGCTGACCACAAGCGCCAGATAGGGGAAGGCAGGGGCTGACTCTCCGAGAAAGACACTGAAGAGATGCCCTTCAATATGGTGGATAGGGATAAAGGGTATTTTCCAAGCTGCTGCCGCAGCCCGTCCGAAGCTTAAGCCGACTAGGAGCGAACCCATCAGTCCGGGACCGTAGGTGGCGGCGATGGCGTCCACAGGAGCCTTGTCGTCTGTCCGTGTTAAGCCTGCCGTTTCAATCGCCTCTGCCGCCAGTTGGTAGATCACTTCCGTATGCATCCGCGACGCGATTTCAGGCACCACACCGCCGAAGACACGGTGCGTATCCACTTGCGAGATGACCACATTGGCAAGCACTTCTCTTCCGTCCTTTACGACGGCGACGCCGGTTTCGTCACAAGAACTCTCGATGCCAAGAATGATACTCACCAAATCATCTCCGATATATGAACCAATTCAATGCCTTGCTCCGCCAGTTTGGGAAGGGATTCCGAAAGCACCGTCACCGTGTTCGGCCTGAAATGACCGATCGCAATGGCCCAGCCTGTTCGTTTCGCCTGATCCATCAGTTCTTTAAAGCGTCTGCGGATATCCCCGATATTATTCACATGGTCGAGAAAGATATTGCGTTCTGCGGCGGGGATCCCCATTTCAACGGCTTTGGAAAAGGCGCAGCTGCTGCCGATGGTGCGGCTGTCTACAAAAAACAATCCTTCCTCTTGGACTATTTCAAGAAACCAAGACATTTTTTCTGCATCAGTCGTAAACAAGCCGCCTGTATGGTTGTTCACACCAAGCGCCTCGGGGAACTGGGCGATACATTCACGGGTTCTTTCTTGGATTTCTTCTCGGCTCATTTCCAAACGCAATTCCCCGGGGAATCGGTTTTTGTTGCTTCGGCCCGCTTGCATGGGCATATGCAGCATGATTTCAAAGCCCTTATCCATCGCTAAATCGATGGTCTCACGGGCGAAAGGCGTACCCGGCAAGATGGAGAGGCTTAGCTGAGGGTCCAATTCCATGACTCGATGCATGACCGTGCCTCCATAACCGCCGTCATCAAGGATAATGCTGATATAGGCGGGATGCTCGTCGTCGCTCCCGTTGTCAGGAGCCGCCTCACGCACTTTGTCGGAGCCCGCCTGAGCAAGCTTCATCTGTGTTGCTTCGGGCAGCGCTTCAGGCACGGCGAGCAGAGAAGGCACCGCCGTATAAGGCGCCGCTTCTAGTTCTTCTACGGGCACGGAGGTCACCACTGTGTCTTGCGCCGCTTCTAGTTCTTCTACGGGCACGGAGGCTACCACTGTGTCATGCGCCGCTTCTAGTTCTTCCACGGGCACGGAGGGCGCCACTGTGTCAGGGGCTGCTTCGTCAGCGGCAGCCGCGCTCTCCGCAATCACTTCTGCACCGGGCGGAGGCAGGGCGGACACCGATACCTTCGTAGGGGATTCGCCTTGGGAAGCATCCACAATGGTCTCTGTAAATTGAGGGGATAAAAAGGCTTCGTTCGCCAAAGCGGCGTTGTCTACCGCTTCTTTGGTCTCTGCAGCAAGATCAAAGGCGCCTTCATAGGTGTCGGTCGTGTCGTAGGCTTCCTGTGTACCTTCGTCTGCGTGCGGCGTGTCGGGCACTTCGTCGTTGCTTATCTCAGCGGCACCTTCCTGCGCCGCCCCTTCAGTCACCGCTGCTTCCTCGTCGAAAAGCGCGGGATCGCTAAGGATCTGACCGGGGCACAGGACCAGAAATTCCACACACAGGGCGTGTTGGTATTTAATGCGGATCAACAGTTTATCGGGGGACACCAGCTTTTTGGATAGGGCGATGTCTGCTTCCTGAAAGGCAGATTGCAGTGCTTGGTAAAAGCCCTGAGGCGTGGGGTCTCCATTGGCGACGACCATGAAACGGGTCGTCAGGCCGCCATGGGTCGGCGAGGAACGGACTGCTTCAATGGATAGGGAAGACGATGAGATGCCGCAGTTCAACGCCACGATACGCGCCGATTCGATGATGCGGTTACATTCGTCAAAAAAAGGATCCTCCGCCGGCCTCGACGCCAAGTGCATGCGCACCAAAGGCGTATCCTTTGACGGGGAGGGATAGCTTTCGTAAAAGGGTGATTGTGAAGAGCTCCTGTCTTCTTCGCCCAATGGTCTATAGGCAGGTATATCGGCGTAGACCGTGCTCGTGCTGTAGGCGCTCAGGCAAAGATCCGACGCCGCGGAAAACATAGCTTGCTCGTCAAAGGTCTGCATCTGCGCGTGAACAGTGCCCGCAATAAGAGGCTCGCCCTGAGAAGCCTCTCCTAATTGGATCGGGATATGACCCCACAGCGTGGGCATTAGTATCAGGAAAATAAGGAGGCAGGCAAAATACAGATCAGACCGTAACGCAGCGCGGCGAAGTAAACGCATCAGCGCCGCCCTTTTAGAGATCATTAAGTTCTTATTACTCTGTGCCATCATATACTCGCATTGAGTTGTGGTGGTTTATAGGTCCACCCATTGTACGTTCGTTAACTGTGCTCCTAAAAACTGTTCTCCTGTCTTCACAAAAGTGTCCGGTGTATCGCTCACAAGGAAGAGGTGCTCGCCCCTTTGTTCAGCATGGTTCAGCCATCCCTTTCCTTCCAAAATCTCCTTGACTTCTATGGCGGTCTCTTCGGCGCTGTCTACCAAGGATACGGATGGACCCATGACCTTGCCGATCACCTTGCGCAGTAGTGGATAATGGGTACAACCGAGGATCAAGGTATCAATCTCTTCGTTCATCAGGTCAGCCAAATAAATCTGCGCCACTTCTTCAATGATCTTTCCCTCGGTCCAGCCTTCTTCCACAAAGGGCACGAAAAGGGGGCAGCTTTTGCTCCATACAACACAGTCCTCACGGAGTTGTTGAATCTTCCGTTCGTAGCAGCCCGTTCCAATCATGCCCCGCGTACCGATGACACCGATACGACCCGATCGGCTGCGCTTACAGGCAGCCCGTGCGCCGGGGCCTACCACGCCAATGACGGGTACTGAAAAGCTTTGCTGCAGTGTTTCCAAGGCAAAGACACTCGCCGTATTGCAGGCAATGACCAGCAGTTTCACGCCTCTTTCGATCAATAAGGAGGCGCAGCTTTTCGCATAGCGGATCACCGTGGCGCGCGACTTTGAACCATAGGGCACCCGTGCTGTGTCCCCAAAATAAATAATGGATTCCTTCGGCATCTTTTCCAGTATCTTTTTGCATACCGTAAGGCCGCCGATACCGGAGTCAAAAATACCTATGGGCGCTTGTGCCGGGGAATGTTCCATTAGTGATAACCTGATTGAACCCAACGTTTGTCTTGTACAAGAGCTTCGCTTAAATCTAAATGGGCAGGGAAAAGTTCACGGGGTACGCTGCCGTCGAAAAGGAAGCGTACTTGCTTCACCGCCAGGCCGTCTTCTCCCGTTAACGCCGGCTGGGACATGGTGTTCACAATGCCGAAGGTCATGAGCGCTTCCATTTCCGCGCTTTTGGGGCAATTGTGAGCCAGCAGCATTTCCGACGATAAGTCAATGATCAGCTCGCCGTTCGTCTGCAAATAAAGTCCGCGGATCCGCGTTTGATCGGGGAGGAGGGGCTGCAAAAAACTTTGCTTCGGACCGTTGATGAGTTGGGTCAAGCAGCGCCGGCAATTTTCAACGGTTCGAATACTGTATTCAATGACGGCTGTTTCCGGCGTTAACACATGCCCTTGTTCTGCCACGAAGAAGAGCGTCACTTCTCGGGTGCCGAAGGAGTCGGGCGGATTCTGGATGTCCCCCGCATTGGCGGGTACTTCAGGCGTGTCCGACTTGAGAAAGGACAGGGGATTCTGCCCTTCCGAAAGCATTTGGTTAATGAGCAGTACAAGAATAAAACAGAGCAGGAGCGTGATCCATCCCCAAGTCAATATGCCGAAGCGGCGGAGTATATGTTTTTTTCTGGACTCTTTCATAGTCAATTCCTATAGGCTCGTAAATAGGCTATCCCAAAAGGATCGTATATCTATTGTTTTAAGGAGACCGCAATCGCTTTGGCAAGCTGCGTCGCAATCTCTTCTTGGTAATCGCTTTCACGTAAGAGCGTGGCAGAATCGATATTGCTCAGATAAGCCAGCTCAATCAGTATGACCGGTATCTCGATTTCGCGTTGAAGGATCAACGGACAATTACGGACTAAGATCGTGTTCGAAGGGGTGATCTCCCGTAAAACCTGGGCGAGATGAAAGGCAATGGTGCTCGCTTTCTCCAAGGTCTTTTGCTGCTTGTCATAACGTTTGCGTAATTCTTCCGAAAGTACGGCGTCGCTCGGCAGCGTCGTATAATCCGTGAACAGCACGGTCCCCTGGGTGCGCGGCGTTACTGAAAAGCCGCAATGGAGACTCAAGAAATAATCGGCCGGCGCAGTCTGCGCGATGACCCGACGATTCTCAAGAGAAAGATCCGTGTCTTTGTCTCGGGTCAATTGAACGTTGATCTGTGTGTTTTCTTCCAGCGATTTTTGGATACGTTGTGCAATGGCGAAAGAGATGTCCTTTTCCAAAACATCATTGCCCCCTGTGGCGCCAATGTCTTGCCCGCCATGACCCGGATCCAAGAGGAGCCTGCCTTTGCATTGCGCCAACGCCGACCACTCCAACGATTCTGCTGTTATGGGAGGGAGCTCGTCGTCAACGGTTTCGTCAGCAAGCTCTGCCTCGTCCAAGGCATCTTCTGCAGCGTCGCCCTCGCTGTCTTCTTCCCCTTCTTCTTCATCGGAAAGGGCGTCGGCCGCTTCTGCCGCTTCCACCGATTCCAGAAGCATGGAGTCCGGCATTTCTAAAACCGATTCATCAGGTTCAACAGGCGACAGTTCCACAGAAGGGGGAGCATCTATTTGGGTAACCGGCGTGAAGCTGAGATTGAAGGCAGTCGCGAAAAAGAGGGGTACATCTCTTGTCGAGAGAAAAACCGCGTTGCCGATACGGCGCACAGGCGCATCTAAATAGAAGGAGGAACCTGCTGCACGAACCTGGTTTTCTCTATCCTGTAAATTTACTGTTGTGGCGTTCCAATTGGTTTGGATAAGGTCCGCGTCAAAGGAAACAACCCCGTCAATCTGACGCATGAGGCTGTTCAAATTGACGTAGGCGTTATTGTCTAGGTTTTCGAGGGGAGCGGCTATGGTGATCATGTCTGCGCCGATTTGCGCAGAGTAATAGGCGCTGTCCTGAGTCCGGCCGGGGTGCTGAACAAAACACACAAAAAGGATTGTCAGCAACGGAATGAAGAACGCTTGCTTTTTCATAGAATATCTGACCACCTTCATTTTAAAACAAAAGATTTTACGGGCGGTCAATGCAAAGCACGACGTGCAGCGGCAGCGCCATCAAGGGCGCAGCATGGCAATACGCTTTGTCTCAAAGGGGAATCGTCGCACGAAGAATCTCAGCCCGTACATTCCTTATCCTGTTTATATACCGTGTTAAATACGCTTTCACTGTGAACCCTTCACAGTAACACGCTTTTGAAATCAGCGCCGCCGACCCTAGGAACCTGATGTTGCCCACCGTTGCTTTGGTCCTGAACAAAACAACTTTCTTTCCCAAGATCAGCTTTCGCCTTTCAAAAAGCTTGACGTCATTCTACAGAAAATTGTTGACTAATTCAACCTTAGATGCTTTATGTTTGAAAAATCGGTAAGGAAGCACCACAACTTTACACATGGGTGAGACTAAAGAGAAGGTCATACGCAAAGAGGGTGAACAAAGTGGCGCCATTCCTTATCGTAAACCGAGCAAAATAACCCGTGGAAAATGCCTTTTCCCAATCCTGGGTAAAGCTCCGCCACGCCGCCCCGCTTCTCCAAGAGACGCTGTCCCTTATCCTGAATACCTGAAAACCTGTGTAAACCATGATGGAGCCTTATAAAAAAGAGGCGGGGAAAGAATTCGCCCTTTTCCAGCCCTTTTTCCGGAAAGCGCTTTACAGCTTTAGCCTGTAGTATCAAGGCTAAAACACACTATTTTCTGCCTCTAAAACTTTTTATTTTAAATTTATACTTGGGTAAACTGATGGGTATACCCATATATAAACCACAAATCCAATATTTAGGCGGATAAGTTGTTGATAATACGACGATAAGCATAGCGGAGAGCGCCAAAAAGTGCTAATCCTTTCCCTATATAAGTAGAAGCATTGATGCGGCGGCAGCTTCTCAATCTTTAACGACAGAGCGGCATTGCAACACGCCGCTCCGGGTGCCGCAGTAACGCCAACAGAGGATACGGAAAGGAAGCGATGAACAAAGGAGGAGAAATACAAAAGAAGGAAGGAAAGCCTGAAGAGGGTACACGATCCCGAAGAATTGCCATACAAAAATACTATTTATGGCTCCATTGCGAAAATCATCGAACCGTCAAGAATTGTCCCATGACGGGACATCCCCTCTGGCCCTATCGGATGGGATCAGTGCTGCCGCCCGACCCGACCAAAAGGCGGCGGCCCGACCCAATTACGGGAAAAGATTACCGCGTTGACCTGCCGTTGAGCCCTGCGACGGCCATCGGCGCGGCGTGCCGCTTGTGTGCCGAAAACGCGGAGGAAGTGCGGCACTGCGCCTTCTTGGAATGTCCGCTCTGGGCGTATCGCTCAGGGGCGCCGGAGAAAGGTGACCTTTTCTTCGTTTCAGGCGGAAGCGCGGCGAAGGCATACCCATCCAAAGATGAAAACGATAGTCTCAAACAACCTGCAAAAAGCGACAGCCTAGGGGGATCTTATGAACACACAAAAAAATCGTGAACAAGTCATTGCAGAATGCTATCAGGCAGCCCGGGGGGCGGTGGTCTTGCTCAACGCCCGCAGCAAGGAAGCCTGCAGGAAATGGAAGGACATTTCTTTTACGTGTGAAGAGCTCAGCGCTCATTGTCGGAAGGGCGGCAACTATGGTATTCAAACAGGACGTATGTCGGGTTTGGATGTGCTGGACATTGACGCTCCCGAAAACTTTTCTGCCCTCGTGAAAGGTCTCAAAGCCTATACGCCTTACACCAAAACAGGACGGGGCTATCATTTTTGGTTTAACCATCATCCTCGGGTGAACAAGAACAAAGCCGCCGTCGTGCCCGGAATCGACATCCGAACCACGGGCGGTTATGTGGTGGCGCCGGGCGCGATCCATGAATCCGGTGCCGTTTATACTTTATACGGGCAACTTGAACACGCTCGGGAATGGCCCAAGAAGCTGCTCGACAGGCTTTTTCCCCTCCATGAGGAGGAAAGGGCGCAGCGAAAAAAGGTTGACACACACGTGTCCACGCCTACGACCCATGCCGCGCTGCCGCCTTATGTGGCGGCTGCCTTTGACAGTGCCGTGAGACAGGTGCAGCGCACAGGGCAGGGACAGCGCAATGATACGCTGAACCGCGAAGCCTATTCACTGGCCGGATTTGCCCATCTGGGCTTGGACAAGGAGGCTGCGGAAGAACCCCTTGTCTCAGCAGCGATGGCGGCGGGACTGTCTCAATCGGAGGCGCAGACTGCCTTCCGTTCAGGCTGGGAGCATGGACTTGGCGCGCCGCGCCGCCTTGTCAAGTCGACCCCGAGGAACGCTCCTGTCCGGCCCGTCAAGGGTGCGAAGGCAGAAGTGCCCACGGAAACGCGCTACATGACCCCGGACGGAGAAATCTTTGCCCGCGATGAAGTCCATTGTGTGCATACGCGGGATACCAATTGCGATGTGGCACAAGGGGTTAACGCCGTGTTGGCATACAATCAACAAGCGATCAACAGCACTGCTAAAGGGGATCTCAGCGGTAACCCGGCGCCCTTCTTTAACCGCGGCGGGCTGATCGTTCATCTTCACCCTGACCAAAATAAACTCTGCAATACCTTGCCCGAACTTTTCAACACCATTCTCGATGGCAAGGCAGCGAAATGGTATTCTCCCGTTGCGACGAAAGCGCAGCCGGCCTATGCCGACAACTGCCGTATCGTCAGAAAGGCGGTCCCTGAGCCTTATGTGTCCAAGGGCGTCATGGCGGCACTGCTTACCGGTGAGCGAAGCTTGCCTCGAATCAACAAAGTGCTGAATAACCCCGTCTTCCTGCCCGACGGTAATTTGACTACCCGGGCGGGCTACTATCCTAATCCCGGACTGTGGTATAAACCTCATAACGACTACACGAAGCTGGAGCTTATGCCCGTGGATGAAGCGATGCATTGGTTGTTAGAAGAATTGCTCGTGGACTTCCCCTTTGCCTCAGCGGCAGATAAAGCCAATGCCCTTGCCCACCTTTTGCTGCTTTTCATGCGCGACATGATCCCGGGACCGACTCCGCTTTTTGCCATCGAGGCGCCTACGCCGGGTACCGGTAAAAGTCTGCTCGCTGAATGTTTCTCGATCATCGCAATGGGGGACAAGGTAGCCCCTTGTTCTTTTGGCAATGATGATGAGGAGCTGCGTAAACACCTCACGGCGCGCTTGATCGACGGTCCGCAGCTCGTTATGTTCGACAACTTGCCTGCCAAGCGTCTAATCGACAGACCGTCGTTGGCTGCCGTCCTCACGACCACCAGTTGGAGCGACCGCATCTTGGGCCGCAGCGAGACGGCAAGCTTTCCCATTTCTTGCGTGTGGACCGCCACGGGCAATAATATTCAATGGAGTGAGGAGCTTGCCCGGCGCATTGTACGCATACGTATTGTTGCGGCAGTGGAGAAGCCGTGGCAGCGCAAAACCTTCAAGCATGATCCTTTGATCCCTTGGGTGCAAGCGAATCGTCTTCACTTAGCCGGCGCATGCATCAGCATCATCCAAAACTGGATCGATACCGGTCAAGCCCTCGCTGCAACCCGTATGGGCAGCTTTGAAGCTTTCGCCGCGATTATGGGCGGCGTCTTGGAGTCAGCAGGGATAGACGCCTTTTTGGAGAACATGGATGAATTCATGAGCCAAGCGAATCCGGAGGAGGCTCATTGGGGCAGTGCCTTTTTGATCTGGGCAAAAGCCATCGGCAACGACGAGGAAAGCGCCAAAGAACTGCTTGAGATCCTGAAAGAGGAAGACCAAGAACTCGCGGAAACCATGCTTTTTAAACCTGATTCTGTTCCTGTATTCGGAAGAATGTTGGGCGCTAAAATTGATTGTGTTCACAATGGATTTCAGCTCTTGGCGCGTATTGTAAGGGGCAGGCGGCTATATAGTTTTAAGAGGGTAGACTCGGATGCTGCTGCTGCCGGGAACTACGCAGGCAATGGCTACGGAACAGACGATGATGAAGAAGAATTACTGTTTTAAAAAAAGTCTTAGGTTTGGGAAAGCGCCCATGGGCGGGGATTCGCCCCCAAAGTGGTGGAGCGTGGTGGAGCATGGTGGAGCAACATTATTTTATCTCCACCACGCATTCATCCAATGTTATCAGGGGTATTTCTCATAGTGGTGGAGCATGGTGGAGCATTTTCCTATCCTTACACGTGAGAAAACAAAATAAGTAAGATTATATATATATAAGGGGGGAGGAGTCCCGATTATCTCCATCATGTTCCACCACTTTGCGTTTCGTCCTTTATTATCAAGCCCAAATCGTGGTGAAGCACCATAAAGCTATCTCCACCATGCTTCACCATGCGCCACCACCCAAGAAATCGTATTTGAATCGGCGCAACATAGAATTTACTTCAAATACTTGGAAATTAAATCAAATTTTGGTACGATAGATTTAAGATTGAATTGTCTAATAAAGTGCTGTTCGTAAAGATTATTACATGAAGAAAAGAAAGAGATATATCATGAAAAAAAAGATAATATGTATTGTGATTTTTGCTATCTGTCTGGCGCACATAGTGGCTATGGCCGACATGGGATATCTCAATACGGAAAATAGCGAAGCAACGGTTACACCGAATCAAGATCCCGGTTTTGACGAAGACTTCCAAGAAAACGCGGCGCTGACAATAAGCATCGTTGGCAATGGCTTAACAGAGCCTGAGCCCGGTACCTATGTGTATGAACCGGGCGAATCCGTAACCGTGACTGCCACTGCAGATCCCGGCTGGACACTTGCCCGCTGGAATATGGATGGAAGTGTTAAAATCAGTAAGACGATAACCGTAGAAATGGTAGACAATCATGAATTAGTGGCGTATTTTGTAGAACTACCCTTGGAAGCGGATATGGATGGTAATGAAAAACTGGAGGCTAAGGATTTTAGAAAGATACGTAGTTTCGTTTTGGGATTGGAGACCCTAGAGAGCCCTTCTTTAGCGTTTCAACGCGCTGATTGTGCGCCCCGAGATAGTTATGGTGATGGTAAAATCACCGTATCAGACTTTACCCAAGCCCTCCGCTATGTAACAGGCAAGGATCTTCTAAGGACAGCAGCCGGACCTATGGGCTTCATTGCAAAGGAGGCAATTTCCGACGGGGACCGGGCTGAAGATGAGGTGGAAGAAGAGCCCAACATCGATGACGCGGTACTGATGATAGGTAAGGCTGCCACATTACCGGACAGTAAAATACAAATACCGATCTATTTGGATTCACAAGGCCTCGGCGCCTTTGCTTTTTCAATGAGTGTGGCTTTCGATCCGGAACTCCTCAAATTTATTTCCGGGAGTCCGGGTTCAGCTTTTAACAGTTTCGAGATGTTTGAAAATTTGGATACGGTTGAGAACGGCGCATATGGAGTTCTTCTCTACTCGGATATGTTCGCAGAAACACCGAGAGTCTTTCCTAGGGGAATATCTGAAGTCCTTCTGCTTACCTTTAAAGTGCTAGGTGATGCGAATGAGACCGCCACGCTCACGGTGACGGATGTGCCCGCGATTACATCGCTGAGTAGTGTAAACGCGGATGTGTTGGCTGTCGGGAAAATAGACGGCGCTATTTCGATTGTTAGTGAATGCAATGATAATATCCCATGCACTGAAGATTTCTTTGACCCTCTTGTAGGCTGTATACATATACCTGACCATAGCGTTTGCGACGATGGTATCGATTGTACCGCCGACACCTGTGATCCCGCGATTGGATGTGTGAATACACCGGATCATAGCTTTTGCGATGACGGCAATCTTTGCAACGGTATTGAAATGTGTGATGCTGTTGAAGGCTGTGTTGCCGGTGAGCCTCTTGACTGCGACGATGGTATCGATTGCACCGTTGACAGCTGTGATCCGGAAAGAGGTTGTATTCATGTGGCTGATGACAGTCGCTGCGAGGATGGTGAAGTCTGCGATCCCGTTGAAGGTTGCATTCCGGTAAGTGCTGAAGGCGAAGAGCCTGTTGAAGGCGAAGAGCCTGTTGAAGGCGAAGAGCCTGTTGAAGGCGAAGAGCCTGTTGAAGGCGAAGAGCCTGTTGAAGGCGAAGAACCTGCCGAGGGTGAAGAACCTGCCGAGGGTGAAGAACCTGCCGAGGGCGAAGAGCCTGTTGAAGGCGAAGAACCTGCCGAGGGTGAAGAACCTGCCGAGGGCGAAGAGCCTGCCGAGGGCGAAGAGCCCATCGAAGGTGAAGAACCCGTCGAAGGCGAAGAACCTGTTGAAGGCGAAGAGCCGGTCGAAGGCGAAGAACCCGTTGAGGGTGAAGAGCCTGTTGAAGGCGAAGAGCCTGTTGAAGGCGAAGAGCCTGTTGAAGGCGAAGAGCCTGTTGAAGGCGAAGAGCCTGTTGAAGGCGAAGAACCTGTCGAAGGCGAAGAGCCTGTTGAAGGTGAAGAACCTGCCGAGGGTGAAGAACCTGCCGAAGGTGAGACCCCGACTGAAGGCGAAGATGTGGATGAGAGCAGCGGTTGCTGTAAATCTAATGATAAGATTTTACCCATACCCGAATTGATGAAAAAAGCTTTGGGCGACTGGCTGCTTGTCGGTCTCAGCTTTATGGGACTGGGTGTTCTGTCCAGCCATATGCGCTGATAGCTTTCCTATAGTGTACTACCAAGGACCGTCTCCGTTGTGAGGCGGTCCTTTTTGAAGTCATTTAATAAGCGATTTTTTTGAATATGAAGGAAATAGTCCCCATTCAAAAGGGCTTCGTGATATAATACATATAGATGTCCAAGCCTCTGACGCGGTACTCAGCGCGAAAAGTTGGCGCTACGACATAGCGGTGATGCCGTGCAGGGTTTGCATAAAGTCGAAAGACTGTCTTTGCAGCAAGGGTTGCCATGACAGTCGTGCTTTTTCACCGCGTTCCCTGCAACTGTTCCTAGTGGAACAATGACGCCGCAGCGCGCCTCATAAACCAGTGCAGCTCTGTGTACGCTGAAAAGGCATGCCCCTTTGAGCCGCGGCGGCTTGTAGCGTCAGCTTGGCAAAGGCTTTGGGTATAGGGTTTAAGCTTGTCGCATCGAATCGCCGTGGCTCTCTATCTTTTCACCTTTCTTTTCTTGTACTGTTTTGAGGATACTTGATACCATGAGGGGGTGGGGGATTGACAGTCACAAGGGGAAATTCTCAAATCAGGTGATCTTCAGGAGTCTATGCAATCATGAAAATAGCCATTATTGGAACGGGATACCAAGGGTTGGTTACCGGTACCTGTTTTGCGGAAAACGGTCATCGTGTGGTCTGCATGGATAGGGATGAAAGTCGTATTGCTTTATTGAAAGAAGGGGTTCCGCCGCTCCATGAGCCGGGTTTGGAAGAACTCATCGTGCGCAATATGGAAGAGGAACGTCTCTCTTTTACCATAGACCTGAAAGAAGCCGTTGAAGAAAGTTTGCTTATTTTCCTGTGCGTTGGTACGCCTGCCGACGAATCAGGGAATGTAGATAGCGAGGCCATCTTAGAGGTTGCCGCCCGGATCGCTGAAGCCATGGATGGCTACCGTATCATTGTCAACAAATGCACCTGCCTGCCGGGAACAGGCGAGAAGCTGGAAGCCGTATTTCAAAAGCATGCGGCGCATCCCGCAGATATTGTGATCAATCCGGATTTTATGAAGGAAGGTTCGGCTGTGGATGATTTTCTGCGGCCCGATCGGGTGCTCATCGGTTGTGAAGAGATCCGTGTCAACGAAATTATGAAAGAGATCTACGGTCCCTTTTTGCGGACCGGCAAGCCTTTGATGCTTTTGAGTCCGCGCAGCGCCGAAATGGCTAAATACGCGACCAATGTCATGCTTGCTGCGCGTATCTCGGTGATGAATCAATTGGCTGATATTGCTGAACATTGCGGCGCTGACATTTCCGAGGTCAGAGAAGCGGTAGGCACAGACAGCCGCATCGGTTCCACCTTCCTTTTCCCCGGTATCGGTTTTGGCGGTTCAGGGCTGCCCCGCGATTTGGCTGTCTGTGAGCGTTTGGCGAAAGAACATGAAATTCCCCATGATTTGCTTACCGCCATCCGTGTAGTCAATGAAAAACGGCGGGAACAATTTCTTCAGCGTGTACTGGATTATTACGGCGATAGCATTTGCGAGAAGAAAATTGCAGTTTGGGGTGCTAGTTTTAAGGCGCGCACTGATGATATACGCGGCGCACCCGCTTTATATATTATTGACGGGTTGTGTCGCGCCGGAGCCGCAGTGACGGTCTATGATCCTGTGGCAGCCTCCAAGTTGCAAGATAAATATGGAGATAACATCCGTATTGCCGGGCGCTACTATACGGCTTTAGAGGGAGCTGATGGGCTTGTTATAATGACAGAGTGGAATGAATTCCGTCGACCTGATTATGGGCGCATGGGAACATTGATGCGTGAAAAAGTGGTCTTTGACGGGCGGAATCTGTACACTCCTGCCATTATGAAAGAAAACGGGTTTCGCTATTTCAGTGTGGGGCGAAAACCGGTATAAACGAAAGCCGTCACGCGTAACGATCTGCCAACGCAACAGGAAGTTTCTATAGCATCTTAATACCGAACAATGAGAATCTGTAAGCGGCGCTTTCACTTCTTGTTGTTGCCAAAAAATAGTAAGGGCGAGGTTCTTTCAACACCACACCATTTCCCCAAGGCTTTTCTCATGTCTTGTATCAAAACAACAGCCACAGGTGAACACAACCAATCAGGATACCACGAATGCAATTGAACTCCGGTTATGTCGGCATCGAATGCCGGCCTTTAGAAATAGAAATAAGCGCTAAGCAGTGCATGTATTATGCCGCAGCCACGGGCGATGAGAATCCTCTTTTTTTGGATGATACCCGTGAAGCCGGGATTATTGCCCCGCCTATGCTGGCTGTCTCATTAACCTGGCCGCTATCGGCGCGCGTAAAAGATTTTTGGGGCAAGTCTGATTTTCCTATTGAGGTTCTTACACGGCAAGTTCACTATAGTGAAATACTGCGTTGGCATAAAAGCATGCGCCCCGGGGATCGGCTGCGTGTTCAGGGCAGGGTTGCCGCGATTTTGCCTCATCGCGCCGGGACTCATCTTGTCTTGGAATATACGGCACGGGACAAGGACGATGACATCGTATTTGTGGAACGTATCGGCGGTTTTCTCCGCGGTGTGAAATGTACTGATGCAGGGAAAGGCGAAGTGTTTCCAGGCCTTGCTGATGCGCCTGCGGGCAATACGGCGCCCCTATGGTCGAAGAAAGTGGCTATACCCTTGCTCGCCCCCTATATTTATGACGGCTTGGCCGATGTGCATTTCCCGATCCATGTTTCACCTGCTTTTGCCAAAGGAGTGGGGTTGCCGGGAATCATATTCCATGGCACCGGGACTATGGCGCTTGCCGTCCGTGAGCTTGTGAGAGAAGAGGCGGACAATAATCCCCAACGGCTGCTGGCGGCGCAATGCAGGTTTACCGGCATGGTCATGCCTGATTCTGAGATCCGGGTTGACCTATTGTCGCGAGACGTTGGAGATGACAGGACTATGTGCCATTTTGTTGTCCGTAATGAAGCTGACAAAATTGTGTTAAATAATGGTTGTGTTACTATTGCATTGACTTAAGATAAAATAGACAGCATAAGACTTCAGCGAATTTAAGTCTACATCCGGATGTATCGGCATCTGAAAAGAAAATGCGGAGATGATTAAAAAAGAAAAATTATTGAGCTGGTATGTGGATCATTGGGCCCGGGAAAAGCCTGATGCAGAAGCCATCAAATTTAAAGGGCAAGGCATCACGTGGTCACAGTTGGCGAATGCAGTCGATCGCACCGCCCGTGCCTTTTTAGAATTGGGCGTTGAAAAAGGCGATTGCATCGCATTGGTGTCCATGTCCCGCCCTGAATTCATCATCACTTTCATGGCCGCCGCCAAAATCGGAGCCATTTGGACAGGTCTTTCACCGCGCTTTTCCATCAGTGAAACGGGACGTATCTTGAAGGATTGCCGTCCTGTGGTGTTAATTACACAAGAACACTATGACAACACGAATCTTGTTGAACGTGCCCTTACCTTTGGTTTTGAGCTGCCCTGCATTCGGAGCACCCTTATCATCGGCAATGCTCAAAAAAGCTTGTCTGCCTTTGATGCCTTTATTGCTGAGCCCCGCACTCATTTACAAGAGGCATTGAAGCAACGTGAGGCCGAGATCTCCGCTGACGATGCGACCTTGCTCATGTTCACCTCCGGCTCGTCGGGCTTCCCGAAAGGCGTACTCCACAGTCATCGTTCGGTATTAAGCAATGTTGAGCAAGAACAGCAACTGCTCGCTATGTCCGGCGATACGCGTATTCTCCTGCATTTCCCCATTAATCATGTGGCGGCCAATGTTGAAATTGGTTATTGCGGCCTTTATTCAGGTGCCTGTTTGGTCATGTTGGAAGACTTCGACGCGGGCAAAGTATTGGCGGCCGTGGACGAAGAAAAAATCACGGTAATCGGACAGGTGCCCGCCATGTATATCCTTCAAATGCGGGATCCGGCATTTCAAACTACCACGTGGGAATCGGTAAAAACCTTTGTGTGGGGAGGTTCCGCCGCCGCACAAGACTTATTAACAGTCTTAGAAAAGATTTGTCTTAAAACCGGCGCTCACATGATAACGGGCTATGGCGCCACGGAAATGGGCGGGTTCGTAACCTTCACACCGCCCGGTCAATCGGCGGAAACCATGAGCGGTCATGTGGGCAAGCCTTATAGCAATTGTAAACTGCGCATCGTGGATCATGCGAGGAAAGCGGTGAAGGTGGGTGAAATTGGAGAGGTGGCCGTCAAGGGCCCCGTATTAATGAAGGGCTATCTGAATAATCGCGGATTAACGGAAGAGGTCATGGACGATAAGGGATGGTATTACACCAGCGATTTGGGGAGCCTTGATGAAAGCGGCAACTTAACCTTGCACGGCAGGCGCTCTGAAATGTTTAAATGCGGCGGAGAAAATGGCTTTCCCTGCGAGATCGAACGCGTACTTGAAGCCCATCCTGCCATATTGTTTGCTGCCGTGATCGTGGAGCCCGATGAAATTTTTGATGAAGTGGCTCATGCCCATGTGGTTATTGTTCCCGGCGTGAAAGTAAGCGACGACGATATAAAAGAATGGTGTGCCGCATCCTTGTCCCACTTTAAGATACCGCGCAAAATTTTCTTCCACAAGAGTCTGCCCTTATTGCCCAATGGCAAAGTGGACAAAGTGAAGTTAAGTAAGTGATCTTACATGTAAGAGGATGGCGTCCTCGTTGTTTCTATTTGATACGCAGTGCTTCATAACGCAACAGTTTCCGTTGAAAAAAGGAGGCTAAGATCCTCTTTTACGGTCTTTACACTTGGCATATTTATTGCCTTCTCTTGCTAAGAATCTACAAAGAACAGGAGAAATAACATGTTACGTATGGATCGACTTACTATTAAAACGCAAGAGATGCTTGAGCACGCCCTTCAGGAAGCTTCGGAAAAAGGACACCCTGAAATCAATGCGCTCCATCTGTTATATGCACTTGTCAATCAGGAACAGGGCGCCGTTGCGTCTATATTGCAACGTGTAGGCGTGCGCCCTGAACAGGTACTCTTCTCTGTGCGCCAATTGTTGGACAAATTGCCGCGCGTCAGTGGAACCGGACAACCCGGTTTAAGTAACGATGCCCAAAGAATCCTTGAATCGAGCTGGAAAAAGGCACAAGATTTAAAAGACGAATATTTGAGCACGGAACATATACTGCTGGGACTTTTGGACGGCGGCGGTGAGCCTGCGCGCATTTTGAAAGATGCCGGCATTACGCTGCAAGCTGTTTTGCAAGCTCTGAAAGAGGTGCGCGGTTCGCAGCGCGTCACCGATCCCAACGCGGAATCCACCTATGAAGCCTTAGAGAAATACAGCCGCGATTTGACACAACTGGCGCGAAGCGGAAAACTGGATCCGGTGATCGGCCGGGATGAAGAAATCCGGCGAGTGATACAGGTACTCTCGCGGCGCACAAAAAATAATCCGGTCCTCATCGGTGAACCGGGAACCGGGAAGACGGCGATTGCGGAAGGACTGGCCCAACGTATTGTTGCCGGTGATGTTCCCGAAGGGCTGAAAAATAAGCGCATTGCCGCCTTGGACATTGCTGCCTTAGTGGCCGGCGCAAAGTTTAGAGGTGAATTTGAAGAGCGTTTGAAGGCGGTTCTCTCTGCCGTTCAAGAGGCGGAAGGCCGGGTAATTTTGTTTATTGATGAGATGCACACCATCGTTGGAGCCGGCGCCACAGAAGGTTCCATGGACGCCTCGAACATGTTGAAACCGGCACTTGCCCGCGGTGAGTTGCATTGCATCGGCGCGACGACCTTGGATGAATACAAAAAGTACGTGGAAAAGGATGCTGCGCTGGAACGCCGCTTTCAACCCGTTTATGTGGATCAGCCCAACGTTGAAAATACGATTGCGATTTTGCGCGGGTTGAAGGAGCGCTACGAAGTGCACCACGGCGTGCGCATCAGCGATGATGCCATCGTTGCTGCGGCAACCTTGAGCCATCGTTATATTGCCGATCGTTTTTTGCCCGATAAGGCGATTGATCTCATCGACGAGGCCTCCTCGCGGCTCCGCATTGAAATCGACAGTATGCCCTATGAAATTGACGTGATTGAACGCAGGCTGCGCCAGTTGGAAATTGAACAGCTCGCTCTGAAAAAGGAAAAAGACCGCGGCGTTCTGGAGCGGCTTGAGAACCTCGAATCGGAAATGGCTGATTTGCGTGAAGAGCTGAACTCGAAAAAGATCCAATGGCAAACGGAAAAAGACCGCATTGAAGTTATCCGCGGCTTTCAAGCAAAAATTGATGATGCGAAACGTCAAGAAGAAATTGCGGAACGGCAAGGTGACTACGATAAGGTAGCGGAAATCCGCTATGGTCAACTCAATGAGCTGCAGCGTCAATTGGATGTTGAAAGCGCGAAATTAGCAGAACTACAAAAAGAGGGCAGCTTCTTAAGTGAGGTCGTTTCGGAAGAACATGTTTCTAAAATTGTGTCGAGCTGGACAGGCATCCCCGTCGATAAACTGATGGAAGGGGAAATGCAGAAACTGCTGCACTTGGAAAAACAAATCGGATTGCGTCTCATCGGCCAGGACGACGGCGTCAGGGCGGTCTGTGAGGCGGTGCGTCGCGCCCGGGCAGGATTAAAGGAACCGCAGCGGCCCATTGGCTCCTTCATCTTTTTGGGTCCCACAGGCGTGGGGAAGACGGAGCTCGCCCGTGCCTTGGCGGAAGCCATGTTCGACGACGAAAACGCCATGGTGCGCATCGACATGTCCGAGTATATGGAAAAACATGCTGTGTCCAGGCTCATTGGAGCGCCGCCCGGCTATGTGGGCTATGAAGAAGGCGGACAATTGACGGAAGCGGTGCGACGCCGTCCCTACAGTGTGATCCTCCTTGATGAAGTTGAAAAAGCACATCCCGATGTCTTTAATGTCCTGCTGCAATTGCTGGATGACGGCCGCCTGACGGATAACCAAGGCCGTACCGTTGATTTTCGCAATACGGTCGTGATTATGACTTCTAATATTGGCAGCGCCGTTTTCGAACAAACAGACGAGGCGGACGCGGATCAAAAGGAAGCGGCTGTACGTGCCATGCTGCGGGCCCATTTCAGACCCGAATTCCTAAACCGTATTGACGAAATTGTTATCTTCCATACGCTCAGCCGTGAACACATACGTAAAATTGTTGATGTGCAGCTGAGAGAAGTGGATAAGCGTCTTGCGGAGCGGCGTCTGGAAATTGAAGTGACCGACCCTGCCAAAGACTTGCTCGCCGAACGGGGCTACGACCCTGTGTTTGGAGCACGGCCCTTAAAACGGGTGATTCAACAACTCATATTGGATCCTCTCGCTTACAAAATCATTTCAGGTGAAATTAGCGATGGCCATAAAGTGCGTGTTGATGTTCAGGGCTCGGAAATGACTTTTGAACAATTGAGCGCGCCGCCTCCACAACCACGAGATTCTTCGCTGCGCTCAGAATGACGTGGGAAAGCAAGGCTAGAAACAGGGTTAGGAACCAACGGACGGAGATGTTTTCCTCTAATGGACAGGATGGACGCGATGGACAGGAGACGCACAAAGCCTTCCGGTGTAGGGGCGCGATTTATCGCGCCCGAGGTGTTTGTATCGCTAAGACGCTGCGTTACGCGCCCTGGCTTGAGTACCGGCGCGTTGGACGCCAAAGAAATCTTGAGTTTGCAATGAAGTGGTAGCGGCGGGTCTTGGGCGCGATAAATCTCGCCCCTACAGGTGTTGTGTCGAAGCGTGCGGGCGGGGTGTTGCGATAGAACTATTGTACCGAAGATCTCTGTGATGTCCTCTTTTTTTGCACCGGTTGCATTTCAACCTTACAGCCTTGCTGATATTGGATATCGATCATCTTGTATTTTCAGTTTAGTCTGTGATATTATTCCCCCCGATGAGCCGATACTATGCGCAGTCGATCTTAAGGCTACGCTATAATTCTGTCGTAAATGTAGTACGATTTTCACGTGTTGGAAACACAAACCGGAGTTGAAAGGAGGGATGAAGGGTTTAGACGTTAAGTTTGCACTCCGTGTTTCAATGTGATTCATTTTATATTCGGTTCAGGTGCTTTATGGGAAGTACCAAGCAGGACAAAACTATGATCTTGCTGAACTATCGTGTTGAAAAAATATCTTTATGAAGGATTTACTTTATGCGTTTTAAGACTCTTCTTGCAGTAGCACTCATTGCCTCCTTGGGCAGTGTTGCGTTTGCCGAATTGCAGAACGTCGAAATCGGCGGCAGCATTCGCATTCGCGGAAACTATTTTGATATGGATGGCATGGGCGACAGCAGCTTCATTGAACAGCGCACCCGCTTGAACATCAAAGCGGACTTCACACAAGATGTGTTTGCGTTCATTGAAATCGACTCCTACGACGTTTGGGGCGAAGACTTTCGTTCCTTGTACCTCACCGGTGCTGATGTTCGCGGTCGCGACAATGTCGACCTGTACCAGGCGTACATTGAAGCACGCAATCTTTGGGGCTCTCCCTTGAGCGTCCGCGTTGGCCGTCAAGAAATTGCGCTGGGCAACCAATTCCTCGTTGGCGTTAAAGACGTGTCCTCCATCTTCCCCGGACTGTCTTTTGATGCGCTGCGCCTGACCTTCGAAAACGAAGCGGTGAAAATTGACGCTATCGCAGCGAAACTTGCCGAAACCTACGGCGATTTCGGCGACGATGATGTCGACTTCTACGCCTTGTATGGCAGCTATCTGGGAATTGAAGACATTACCCTTGATGCCTATTGGATGTTTGTGAGAGATGACCAGGGCGTCTTGGCAAATGTTATCAACGGCACAACAGTTGATATTCATACTATCGGCCTCCGCGGAGCTGGCGTTATCGGTGGATTTGATTTCGAACTTGAAGCGGCCTATCAGTTTGGCGATGTGGACGATGTACCTTCTGCCTGTCCTTTTGGCTTCGGTCATGCTGACGTTGATTACGACGAATTCGCCGTCAACGCCGAACTCGGCTACACCTTCGACACGAGCTGGCAGCCCCGCGTCTTCGCGCGTTTCGCTTACTTTGGCGGTGGCAAACCGGATCGCCGCTGCTGGTCCAACGACTATGACATGCCCTTCAACCGCTTATTCTCCAACGTTGAATACAGCGAATTCATCGACCAGACCGCACTGTCCAACGTTCTTGTCTACACCCTCGGCGTACAAGCCATGGTTACAGAGACGCTGGAACTGAAACTGTTGGGTTCCTATTTCCAACAGGACCAAACCTACTCTCGCGGCAAAGACAATCTGGGTTGGGAACTTGGTCTCTATGCGGACTACCAGTACAGTGAAGACTTGGTCATTCGCGCCGGCTTTGCACACTTCTTCGCCAAGAGCGGAATGGATGCTGCCCGGATCGCCGACAATGGCCTGAATTTCTTCCCCGGCAACAAACGCGACGACTACAACTACCTCTTCTTAGAAACGGAAATTGCGTTCTAATCGAAGCCAGGTGTTGATATTTAACCGGATTTAATCATATAATCCCCGTAACAAGTAATTGTTGCGGGGATTATTCCCTTTTAAGAATGTGTTATACTTTATTAAGTTGCGGTGATATCCATTATAAAACCTTGTACGTTGAAACTGTGGGAAGGTAAACACGCGAAACGTAATAAGGGGTTAAGGACATAGAGACTGCACGGCCATGTATTGAATGGCGCGACACTTCAATTTCTAAACCCGGTATAGGCTTGTTCGAGGATGCCGGGAGGGTGGAGCAGTCGGCACGTTATCCAATCCTATACGATTGCACGAGGTTAAACGGAAATGAATAAAGAGGTAAAATTTCTACTATACAATATTCGTTATGGGACCGGTTCCGGACTAGGCTATCATTTGCCCTTTCCTTTCACCGGCTATTTTATGCCCAGTTCGAAAAATACCAAACGAATACTCCACTTCATTAAAGAAGAGAATCCCGATATTATCGGTCTTGTAGAAGTGGATGAAGGATCTTACCGCTCCCGCCGTACCAACCAAGCCCAATGGATGGCCGAAGAGCTTGGCTATACGCATGTCTACGAAAGCAAATATGGCGAAGATTCCATGGCGCGCCGTATGCCCGTGCTCAAAAATCAAGGCAACGCCTTTATCACGAACCAAAGTGTGCAGGCGCGGCGATTTCATTTCTTGGAAAAGGGCATGAAGAAACTGGTAATCGAATTGGAATTCGATTCTTTTGTCATTTTCCTGATTCATCTTTCCTTGAAGTATCGGCACCGCCAAGAGCAATTGGGCAATATTCACCGCCTAATTGCCTCTGTATCGAAACCAAAGATTGTGGCCGGTGACTTTAACGCCTTTTGGGGAGATCGTGAACTGGACTTGTTTATGGCCGCGACCAATCTCGTCAATCCCAATCATGAAGGATTGCCGACCTTTCCCAGTCTTACGCCGGCGCGGCAATTGGACTTTATCTTGCATAGCCCGGAAATCGAGGTCTGTAATTTTAAAGTCTGTCCCATCAAATACTCTGATCATATGCCTTTGGTCTGCAATTTTAAAGTGCCTCAACCCCAATTGGTTGGCGCACTGTAAGAGCAATGCAGACTGCAGCTGAAGGGGCGCTTCAGGCAGTTGTATCGGCAGTGAAGGGGAGCCCGTGACCGCATCCATCATTTTGGGAAAGTGCCTTTCACGCTGTGGGAAAAACCTGTGCTTAAGTGATGCAGCGATTCGATCAATCATGTTATAATCGCTCAACTCGGTCGAATAATTCGGACTGATAATTCTGTCATCCAGTCTTTATGAAGCATTAAGGAGTATCCCCATGGCTGAACACTATTTGCGCGTAATCAATCCCTATACGGAAAAAGAGGCCTTTTCTTTTCCCATGCTGCAAAGCGAGGAAGTCGATACTGTTGTTGCGAATGCACGGACTGCCTTTGAAAGTTGGCGTGACAGCAGCATTTCCCAACGGATTGCTCTTTGCCAAAAATTCATGAGCGCTTTCGAAGGGATGACCGATGAAATCGCGCGGAATATTACGGAGCAAATGGGAAAGACCTTCAACCAATCCAAAGGGGAAGTAAAGGGCATGTTGGGGCGTGCTGAACATATGATCAGCATTGCGGAAAAGACCTTGGCCGATGAATGGCTGCCCGATGTCCCCGGATTTAAACGCTATATTCGTCACGAACCCTTGGGCGTCGTCTTGGATATTGCTGCATGGAATTATCCCCTTCTCATTGCCGTGAACGTAGTGGTGCCTGCCATACTTGCCGGCAATTCCGTTATCTTGAAGCACTCAAGCCGTACGCCTTTATGCGGCCAGGCCTTTGTTGATGCTTTCGAAAAAGCCGGTGCACCGCCTCATCTCGTCCAAAATGTGATTGCTAATCATGGGGTCACTGCCCAATTGATTCAACACCCCCATGTGAGTCATGTATCCTTTACGGGTTCGGTGAAGGGGGGCCATGAAGTATCTCAATCGGCGGCGGGTCGTTTTATTGAAACGGGCTTGGAATTAGGCGGCAAAGATCCCGCCTACGTGTGTGCAGATGCCGATTTCGATTTTGCCGTGGCGAATTGCGTCGATGGCGCTTTTTATAATGCGGGGCAATCCTGTTGTGCTGTGGAACGCATTTACGTTGAAAAATCCATTTACCCCGCCTTTATAGAGGCTTTTGCCGCCCTTGCCAAAAACTATGTTTTGGGTGATCCTATGGACGATGCAACGGAAATGGGTCCGTTAGCCTCTCCATCAGCGCCCGCATTCCTAAAAGACCAAGTGCAGGCTGCCATTCAAGCCGGCGGCAGGCTCCTCGTTGATCCCGCGCATTTCACGCTGCCTGAGACGGGATGGTTTGCAGCGCCTGCCGTTGTTGCCGACGCGCCGCAAACATCAGCCTTGATGCAAGAAGAAAGTTTCGGGCCGGTCATTGGGATTTTGTCGGTGGAAAATGACGAGGAAGCGCTCCGCTACATGAATGACAGCCCTTACGGATTGACGGCGTCCCTTTGGACTTCAGACCTAGACCGCGCTATCCGCTTGGGTGAGCGTATTCAGACCGGTACCTGCTATATGAATCGCTGCGATTTCTTGGATCCCGCCCTTCCTTGGTGCGGCGTCAAAGATACCGGAAAAGGGGCGACCCTGTCCCATTATGGCTTGTTACAATTGACACGGCTCAAGAGCATGCATCTGCGCGTCGAGATTCCCAAATAGTCCTGTAGCCCGTTCTATATGTGCCTTCCCAACCGCCGGCATCGTTGCGTGTGTGCCGTCTTGGCGGGTCGGATACAGCGCTGCTTCGGGTTCTATCGTGCCTACGCGATTTGTTTAAAAAGCATCTACTTCAAAAAAGAGTCCCGGCACTTTGAGATATTCAAAGAGAACGCCTCTGTTGCGGCCTATAATTTTTATTACGCGAATATCGCTTAGTTCATCGCCTTCACGCACTTGTTTGCGCTCGATTTTTCCCTCTCGCCGATTGATGATATTAAGAAAGATATAGGTTTGATCTTTTTCAATATCATCCATAAACCCTTGAACTTGGATGCTTGGCTTGTCCAGCATAATATCCGCTCGTTCCCCAAGCCGCTGTAATAGCTGGCTTTCAACGGACAGCAATTCTTCCACATCAATACAGATTAAAACAAGCCTATACCGTTCAATATCAGCGGCTTGTTTGGCGATATCCTGTACTTCATAAGCGACGTCGTTGAGTGCTTGACGGCCGAAGTCTGTTGCCCCATATTGGATCACAGCATTGCGCAGTGCTGCAAGCATGGAATAGCGTTCTGCTTCAGAAATACCCGGGCCCCCGGCAACGCTTTGCCGCAAAGGTTGGATCAACGGATTTACGAGGGCAGCGACCTCTTCTTTGGTTTGGGGGCCGGAAGGGGGCGGCGGCGGCGGCTCTTTGCGCAGCAGATCTTCACATCCCGCACAAGCCAGTAAAAGCACAACACTTAAAAATAATCTTACTTTCATGGTTTCTTTCTCGTTTACGGAGTCCTTTGGACAGCGTGGGGTTATGTGGGGTGAAATGATAGCACAAATCTATCCAGCGTAAGTTACTTCAGTTCATCCAAATCTATTTCATTACTAATTTTGTAACCATCGAGACGATAGAATTCTTTCCGTTCCAATTTGTTGTTGACAAAACCCAGGCGGACGCGGGTTCGGTTGGGATTATTCCATATGTGCCAAACAATGGTAAAAGGTGATGTGTAGCCGTCTGAAGGGCGTCGATATTCGCTTTCACTCTCGTCGGAGCCGGCGCCCCACAAGGCTTCAATATCTTCATAGCTATGTCCCAGATATAATTTGTCCACCATCGCTTCCGTAATGGTGATTCTGGGGAGCTCCTCCGATTCCGGGGTGATATCCAGGGGCGTGGGATCGGGCGGTACAAGGTCCGTCGTGGCTGCCGCTTCAGAAGGCGCCTCTTCCTTTTTCTGCAATAAGGCGACGAGCAATAAGATACAAATGAGTGACAAGGCAACAATTAAAATAGTTTTAAGGGACATAATAAATGCATTCCACGGTGCAACTTACGGTCATGTACGACGCCAAAAGAAATAACCGGCGCCGTCAGACGGTTTAATTACAAAAATTACCCTCTTTCAAAGAAAGCGGTTTATACTATAGGTATCTTTCGGGGGTGTATCCTTCAAAACACCCGATCAGAGCATCATTATTTTCGCACATGATGCGCTCCTTATAATATAACAATGTTGCAACGATAGACCAAATGACTGAGTAAGCAATGACCATACAAATTATTAAATCTTTTCATATTGAAGCGGCATACAAAGCCTATGAGGCCGATGGCAGCTACCGTTTCAAAGGAAATAGTTATCGTATTGATCTGGTGGCGGAAGGGGAGATTGACCCCTCCAATGGCTGGGTCGTGGATTATGCGGAACTGAAGCAATACTTTGAGCCCATACGGAGCGCATTGGATCATTGCTGTTTATCGGATATTCCGGGGCTGGAAGAAGATTGTTCTGTCGAATCTTTAGAGGCATGGATCCACGAAAACCTGCAGTCCCCCCGGCCTCGTTGGTTTCGTGAAGTCCGAGTTTTTCCGCCGGAACCGTCTGCCTTTTATGTAGAAAAAATACCCGAAGAGGCGCTGTCCCGACTGCCCGAACGATACCGATTCCGTTTTGCCGCAGCGCAATCGTTGCCCCATCTGCCTGAAGACCATCCTTGTCGTGTGGTACACGGGCACAGCTACACCGTTGAATTTGCATGCAGCGATACAACAGGCATCGAAGCGGCGGCACACGCCCTATTTCATGAACTCCATGACCGGTATTTGAATGAGGTCGAAGACTTGGAACAGTCTACGGCGGAACGGGTCGTCTTATGGATTTGGCGCTTTCTTAAAGAGGGGCACCTTCATCCGATCGTTGTCGGTGTGCAAGAAACACCGAACAATCGATGTTATTATTATGGCCCTTGAATAGGAGGGTCTCCCTTACGCGGGGGAACCTTCGTGTGAAGGGGCTGTTCATCGTGGAGAAACTGTGTTAAATTTTGGCGTTACGGAAGAGAAAATGCGCAGTTTGTTGCAGCGCATGGCAGCCTGCGGTTTGCGGGAAGAGGACTTGACAGAGCGCTTTGTCAGCAGTTCGGGTCCCGGTGGTCAAAAAACGAATCGGACCGCCACCTGCGTGTATCTCCTCCATGTCCCCAGTGGCTCTTCCGTCAAGATGCAAAAGGCACGTTCCCAAGCGTTAAACCGTTTTTATGCACGGCGAAGACTTTGTGAGCTTATGGAGGGAGATGCGTTGGGGGAAGGGAGCGCAGCGGCTCAAAAGGCTGCGAAGATACGCAAACAAAGGAAGCGTCGTCATCGGCGATCCACAAGCCGGCAACCAAAGGACTGTGAAGACGATGGGATTTCCAACAACTCAGCGTAAGGTTGACGTACGCAGCTCTTTGGGGAGATGGGACCAATCATTGAGGCATAAGATTGCCATATCGCCATCACCTTGAATAAGAACTTGGGTAATCCCGCAGTTGCACATATCCATTTTGACCCAACTATCGGGCTTCGCGTTTAAGATGAGCGTAACAAAATAACGGATCAGATTGCCGTGACAGACGATGAGATCGTGGCGGTCGGTTCGTTTCGCGACTTTGAAGTATTTTCTATAGGCCACTTCAGCGCGTTGTTTGTCTTGCGCCACTTGGACAGGCGTATAGTTGGGCATTTCCAACTTGAGTTTGGGGGTCATGGTGGGGATGCATTCCCACAGCAAATCGGTTTGTTGGATGGAGATGCCGGGCAGTTGCCGGGCGATAATACGGGCAGTTTCTTCCGCCCGATTCAAAGAACTGCTGTGGATGGAAGAAATATTTTTGCTTGCCAGCATCTGTGCCGTTAACTCTGCTTGTTTGATGCCAAGGGAGGTAAGGCTGCCGCCAAGTTCGGAACCGCTCGGATTCTTTAGATCATGCTGACCGTGTCTGACAAGGTAGATAACTCTGACCGCCATTAAAATGACTCTCCTCATCCTATTTAGTGTTTTGGTTGTGTCCAATGGTGAAGGGAGCAACATCCTGTTATGGTCTCCCGTCCCCGGATACCTTGCAAATTAATTATAACACGGGTTGCGGCCAATGCGTTAATCCAATTCGCCCAATAAAATGTCTGCTACACGGCCTTCTTGCGCCGTAAGCATGTCGCCCGTATAGTGCAGCCCTTTCCGATAGATGAATAGAGTGATGAACGTTAATAGGACCGCCGGTATAAGGACTGCCCAATCGCCGGGAAGATGTTCCATGAATATTGCGGGTTTGCTTCTATATATAAATAAACAGGAAAATGCAGGAAGTACCAAGATCAGGGAGAGGATCATGGAGAGAAAGCCATTCGAGATACGATAGATCCGATCGGTTGGGCTTCGCAGGGCGTCGCGATGGAGGCGATGGGGAAATTTGATGGAGAGCACATTGCCCACAGCGCTGAATAGGAGAAATAATTGAAGCGCTAAGATCAGAGAGAGGAAGGCGCCGACGACGGAAACTTCAATGAGCAGAAGGCTTACGGCAAAGAAGAAAAGAAAAAGTCCCAGTACAATGGGAGCGACTGCGATATTTTTAGCGAGCAGATATTTATAGCGGGCTGTGGGTAATAGCTGTAAGATTCGAAAGGAATTGTTGTCGATGCCAAAGAGATTGAACATGAAAAAAGAAAAATTGATGAAGGGCCATAGAAGGCAGGCTGTAGGTATCCAGTTCCGGCCGGAAAGCTGAGAGTCAGGCGCGCTGTTGTGTTGCATAAACAAAACAAATAAACCAAAACAAATGGGCATAATAAGTAACATCCGTACATGAGGATGCCGGCTGAAGGAGACATAAAAACTGCACACCAAGCTTGAGGTGTCTTCGGATAGGAAGGGCAAGCGTTTCGCGGTGACAGGCACGTCTTTTTTGGTCTGGCTTTTTAGCGGAGAATTAGGTTTCGAGGAGGAGGCGCCCATGTAATGGCGCAACGTACTGACGAATCCTATATATAAGCCGACTAAGGTAATGATCCACATGCCCCCTAAGGTGAGGGCGAAGATCAAAAAGGAAGACTCGAGACAGACAGACCATAAACCATAGGCGGGCCATAGGAGGGGGAAGACTTTGTTCGTAATGTCCAAGTGATTATTTAACAGTGTTAAAAGGTTTCCCGACGTTTTTTCGGCAGCCTGCCTCACAGTCAATCGTAAAACGAGGGCGGGCATTTGTGCAATAAAAATAAAGCTGATGGGCACTAGCATGAAAACAATGCGCCGCCATTTGGGATTCTCCATAAGCATAGCGAGTTTTCCGCGCAGATAATAAGACCATGCGCCGAGCATCATAAAAAAAGATAGGAACAAAATAATGCCGGCGGGAAAAATACCCGCGCCCATGGCGGGATACAATCCACAGAAGAGCGCTGCTAAAGGCAGCATGGAAAAGAGAAATAAAGGGCCGAGCAAGGAGGCGAGATAATTGATGAGATACACAGAGGATAAAGACACGGGAAGGAACAACATCTTTTTGAAATCAATGACGTCATTCCTCTGCAGTTCGAGCAATAAGCCCCAGCAAAAAAAGAAGCAATAGAGCAGGATAGAGCCGTCTAAAAGCAGGAGTACGGAGTCATACGAATCTTCTTTAGTGCTGAGCCGTGCCAAGTAGAAAAGCAGGAAACTTATGCCGATTGAGATTAAGGCGCCGACGGTAAAAAGGGCAAGGACCACGGCTAATCCTGAGGTGGAGCTTTTCCCGAAGCTACGGCGGAACATGGTCCATTTGAGTCTAAAGATGGCTCGGATTTGAGGCGACATCAATGGGAGGCTCCCAGCCAGGAAAGCTGTGTGTTTTCCTGTTGACCATGAGCGACGAGCTTTAAGAAGGCTTCATCAAGACGGCTCCCTTGGGCGAGTGTTTCCAAAGAACCTTGAAATATCAATTGCCCTTCGTGGATGACATAGACATGGGAGCAAAGCCTTTCCACAATTTCAAGGATATGGGAGGTCAAAAAGATGGTAGCGCCTCGGGCGCGGGCTTGTTCTAAGACGGCCCGTATCGTGCGCGAAGCGATGGCATCCACGCCTTCGAAAGGCTCGTCTAAGAAGAGTATTTCCGGATCATGGATGAGTGCGGCGCATAAGGCCAACTTCTTTTTCATGCCTGTGGAAAATTCCAATATGAGCGTTTTTGATGCGTCGGCAAGGCCCAGCGCATCCAGTAATTCATGGCTTCGATCGAGCGCCACGTCCTTGGGCAATCCATACATGCGCCCGATAAAGACGAGGTATTCCGGGGCAGTCAGATTTTCAAAGAGACATTGATCTTCGGGAACGACGCCGATGCGTTTTTTAATGGCCAGGGTGTCATGCTTCAGGTTGTTGCCCAGTATCCGCGCGTAACCGGATGAGGGAGCCAGCACGCCCGTCAGCATCTTGATGGTAGTAGATTTTCCTGCGCCGTTGGGTCCCAAGAAACCGCAAAAGGTGCCCCGCTCAATACGAAGGTTTAAACGATTGACGACAGGCTGCCCATTATATATTTTGGTTAACCCATGACTTTCTATGCTGTAATCCATGGCTGTTATTGTTTCACTTTCAGGAGGAGTTCTTGAACAAGGGCATTGTTCGGCAACAGTTTATCGGCTTCGAGCAGACAACGCTGCGCTTCTGTTTTGTTGTCGCCCCGTATGTGGGCGCGGGCTTCATATAAAAGGGTATTATACTGTTCCATCTTATTTGGGGCATGTTTCCCGGCGGCGTGCCATGCGGACGCGGCCTTCGTCCAATCGGGAAGGGATTCGAAATCTTCAGCCAAGAAGAAATTGAGCGCATAGTCCCTTAAGATTTGGTAGTCATGGGGCGCCAGTGCAACGCTTCGCGCTGAAAGGTTCATGGCCTTTTCAAAAACCTCAGCACGTGACATACCCGTCAGCGCCATGACCTGCCTGTAATTCGTCAGATATATTTGGATGATATTGAATAAAAAAGTGGGATTATCGGGTTCTAAAGCGAGGGCCTTATCCATATGGCTGAGGCCGCTTTCATAGGCGCCTTGATGCAGGTCATACATGCCTAAATTGTTGTGGGCACGGGCACAGTTTTCATCGGCCCGAAGGGCTTTTTGCCAGTGGCTAACTGCCTTGGACACCTGAGAGGCAATATCAAATAAAAATTCGCCGTAGAAATTATGCAGTACGGCGCTGTCTCCGTATTGGGAGAGTCCAAGCTGATAGGCGTCATCAACCACTGCAAGTAAGGCTTTTGCTTCTTCCCTTCGTTTTGAAGCATCCTCATCCTTGCCGGCTGCGTTGAGATCGCGTGCCTCTTCCTTTAATAGTTCCGCTTTTAAGACGTTGATTTTGTCGAAGGCGCGAATCTTCCGCTCTGCGGTTTCTTGGTCAGTCAGCGATTCCTGCAGTATTTCAAAAGGCGTTTTCTGCTCTTCTTGGACTTGTACATCGCTTGTTTCCGTGGCAAGTACAGGCAGGCAGAGAAGGATAAAAGAAAAGTATGTCAAAGCGGAGCCGCGAAAGCTAAAAAGGCACTGTTTTAAAAAGATATTTTTCATAGTAGATGTATCATATCAAATATGTTACCATGAACAGATTAATTGTTCTGTTAATTTGTTTGTATCGCTGTAAAATAGATCTTTGTAAAATTCAAAAAATATCTGTGGATATGATGCTCATGGGCGATTGATTGCGCTATGAGTTGAAAGGATGTATGACGTGATTAGTTGGAACGAAAAAGAACAACCACTCGTGACTGCCATGTTGGATCGCCGCCCCGATTTAGCCTGTTGTGAAGAGGCGCTCTTTGCGGCACACCGTGCGTTATCGATCTGTTTCGATGGGCCGAACCGTTTTTTTACCTGTGGAAATGGCGGATCCCATGCGGACGCGCAGCATATCGTCGGGGAGCTGTGCAAAAGTTTTGAACGGCGCAGAACGCTGGATCCCGCTTTCCAAGAAAAGCTGAGCGGTCTTCCCTATGGTGACGATTTAAGCCAGCATTTGGAAACAGGGCTGCCCGCCATTACCTTGGGTTTGAATGGTCCGTTGAAAACAGCCATTGAAAACGACTGTATTTTTCCGAATATTGCTTTCGCACAAGAGTTAAACGCCCTGATGAGTCCCGGTGATTTGCTGTTGGCGATTAGCACCTCAGGCAATGCTGCCAATTGTCTGATGGCCATGTCAGTTGCCAAAGCGCACGGCGGCAAGGTAATCACGCTGACAGGACCGGGAGGCGGGCGCATGGCGGAAGTTGCCGATATTGCCATTAAAGCACCGGGCGATTCGACGAAGGTGATCCAAGAAGCCCATGTCGTTCTCTGGCACACCCTCTGCTTGTTAATTGAAGCTCGGTACTTTCCGGAAATGCGTTAAGTGACCGAGGAATTTTGAATATGTGAGTATTGCCCTGCTTCTTTGATGAGAGCGGGCATAGTCATAAAAGAGGAGAATCTGAAATGAGACAAGTTGTTTTCGTGCTGCTGTTGAGTATGAGCGCCATACTGGCTTTCCAGGTATCCGCACAAGCTGAATGGTATAAGGGCGCGATTCATGTGCATTCGTTGCGCAGTGACGGCGACGGCGCGCCTGAAGTGCCTGTGGCGTGGTACAAGGATCATGGTTGGAATTTTGTCTGTGTTACCGAACACAATCAAAAACAAGACGACGAACGCTTCCGTCCCATCACGCCGGAAAAACAACCTGCGCCTGCTCAGGTAAAGATTCTTCGTGATCAATTTGGCGATGATTGGGTAGAGACCAAAGTTGAAAACGGACAAGAAATGCTCCGATTAAAAACCTATGATGAAATGAAAGCCCATTTCGAAGAAGAGGGGGAATTCCTTCTCATCCATGGAGAAGAAATTACTTCTTTAGGGAAAGGGCCCCATGTGTGCGCACTCAACATTGTGGATGTCATCCCTGCCGATCGGGATAAGGATGCGGTCACGTTGGCGCGTATGTATCATAATGCTGTGACCGAACAGTGCGCTGCTAAAAATCAACCTATGATCGCTGTGTTGAACCACCCCAATTTCGCGGAATCGGTAACCATTGAAGAAATATTGGAGCTGAAAGAATATCGCCTCTTTGAAGTCTTTAACGGTCATCCCGGTGTCAATAATTGGGGACACGTTGAAAACGGCTATCCGAGTACCGACCGTATTTGGGACGTGGTACTTTCTTTTCGGCTAATGGAGGATAAAACCAATGTCCTCTACGGTCTGGCAAGCGATGATACCCACAATTACATTAATTGGGGTACAGGCAATGCGAATCCGGGCAGGGGATGGCTTATGGTTGATGCGGACTCGCTGCAAGCCGATGCTTTGTTGGAAGCAATAGAAGCGGGCAAGTGTTATCCTAGTACGGGCATTGTGTTGGATGCCATTGAAAGCAGCGATACGGGCTTGTCTTTTTCGATCCAAGCGGAAAGCGGTGTGAAATATACGACCCGTTTTATCGGGAGTCGTAAAGGATTTTCGACAAAAACAACGCCGTACCTCGATAAAAAGGGCAAAACACCGTCCCGTGCTTCTCTGGTCTATGATGATAGCATCGGCGTTGTATTGGCCGAAACGACCGATTTGAATCCAAGTTACCGTTTTGAAGGGGATGAACTTTATGTGCGTGCCGCCATTGTCTCCGATAAGTTACATCCCAACGCCTTTGCAAAAGGCGATTATGAGATGGCATGGGTACAGCCCGTTGTGGCACCCTAAAGGCTGGTTGATATCGCTAAGGGCTGGTCGGTGCGGTTGTCCCTTTTGAATAAAAAGGATGTTTTGTTTCTTTGCTATACCGTGAATACGCCGCCGGAGTTTACAGGCAGGCGGCGTATATCACGAAATGAATAGAGGCAGCTGAGAACGAGAAATGAAGCATTAAAAATTCGATTATCCTTTGAACATTACGAAAACGAGAAGGAAATAATTTTTCTCCGACACTCCCCTATGAAGGCAAGGAGGTAATTATGCGTGCATGGCGTTTTCATAAGACAGGTGATATAAAAAATCTTGTTTTAGAAGAGGCGGCATTACCGGAGCCGAAAGAGGATGAGGTGATTCTGGGGCTGAAGTGTATTGCGCTCAACCCGGCTGATCGCTATCTTATCCAAGGGCAATATCCGCGTGCGGGAACGCCGCCCTTTATTCCGGGCCGTGACGGTGCCGGTGTCGTATTAAAAGGGTCTGCAAAAGGCCGATTTCAGCAGGGTGATAACGTATGTATTTTGGGAGGACTTACCGGTGTATCTACGCCGGGTACGCTGGCGGAGAAGTGCGTCGTTCCCGAAAAATGGCTCGCGCCCATACCCGAAGGTTGGAGCTTTGAGCAGGCGGCTGCGGCGCCGCTCGTTCATTTAACGGCTTGGCGCGCCTTGAAAGTCTGCGGCAACTTGAAGGCCGACGAAACGGTCGTTATAACCGGCGCTTCCGGCGGCGTAGGGACGGCAGCTCTGTTCCTCGCGAAAGCCGCGGGCGCCACGGTGATCGCCTTATCGCGCGACAAACAAAAGTGGAAGACTTTGGAGGCTTTAGGGGCAGATCACATTGTGGATAGTAACGTGCCGGCTTTGGATCGGGAGATTCGTGAGAAAGCCGGAGGCGCGCCCGTATCGTTGATTTTAGATACACTGGGCGGTATGTTTACGGAAAAGTGTCTGCGAACGGTCGCCGCCCACGGGCGGATCATTGTGGTGGGCTTACTGGCCGACTTAAAGACGGAACTTACCTTGGGCTTGCTCATCCACAAAAATGTCACCATTCAAGGGATGAGCGTGAGCGCTTTCAGTGCGGAAGAGGCGCAACAGGCCTGGGAAAACGTTTTGGCGTGCTACGAAAATAGCAGCAAGCGTCCATTAATCAGTCACATCTTTCAGTTTGACGAAGTGCAGGAAGCCTTCCAGCATCTAAAAGAAGGTCCCTTGGGAAAAGTGGTGATCCGCGTCCCCTAGTATCGGCATCAGACGAAAATCGAATCAAGCCTCATCCGTTGTGGCTGCGTGGGGCGTGATCCCTTCTTTTATCCCTATATGAAGAACTGCCATGATGATGGCAATGAAGGGGGAGAAAAGATTGAAGAAACAAAAAGGAAGATAGCTGAGCGTCGACACGCCCAACACGCTGGCGGCAAAGGCGCCGCAGGTATTCCAAGGCACCAAAACGGAGGTCAGTGTTCCGCCGTCTTCCAAGGCGCGGGATAGGTTCCGGGCATCCAATCGGTACGTATCGTAGTCGAGACGGTACATTCTGCCCGTGAGTACAATGGCAAGGTATTGTTCCGCCAAAAATATATTTACGAGCAGGGTGGTGCCTATGGTGGCGGTAATGAGACTGGCCGCGCCGCGCACCTTAAACAAAATAGCGGCAGATATACGCTGCATGAATCCCGTCGCTTCCATGGCGCCGCCAAAAAACATGGCGGACAGAATGAGGGATATGGTGTCGTACATGCGGGCGAGGCCTCCTTGCGTCAAGAGCAAATCCAAGGACTCATAACCGCTGTCCATAGTGAAGCCGTGGTAGGCGGTCATGACTAAAAACATGTATCGTTCTGCCCAGGTCATTACAATGCCTTCAGCATCTATGAAGCAGCCAGATTGAAAGACAAGGGCAGCGAAGCCTCCCAATAAGGCGCCCACCGTCAGAGCAGGTAAGGCAGAGATACCCAATGCCGCCAAAATGATGACTGACAAAGGAATCAAGAGCAAGACCCAATGTACGTAAAAGGTCGATTCGATGGCGGTGAGAATGGTCTGTATGGAATCGGTGTTGAAGGTTGCCGGTTTATAGAAAAGACTGATCACGGTGAAGACCAAAAGGGCAAGGGTATAACTGGGGATGGTGGTGTACATCATGTGCCGAATATGCGTAAAGAGGGGCGTCCCCGCAATACCTGAGGCCAAGTTGGTGGTGTCTGACAGGGGCGACATCTTATCGCCAAAATAAGCGCCGGAAACGATGGCGCCCGCTACCAGCGGATCAGGAAAGCCCAGGGCCTTGCCGATACCAAGGAGTGCAATGCCGACGGTGCCCATGGTAGACCAACTGCTGCCCACGGAAAGGGACACGATAGAACAAACCAGACAAACTACAGGTAAAAAAATTACGGGCGTCAGGATTTTTATGCCAAAATAGATCATGGTCGGTACAATGCCGCCTAGAATCCACAAGCCGATGAGACAACCCACGATCAATAAAATGAGCATGGCTTCCATGGCAAGGACAATGGATTGAATGGCCCGCTTTTCAACTTCACGGTAGCGCAATCCCAGAAAGAAATATCCGAGCGCCGTCACCACAAGACCGCATAACAGGAGGGCAATTTGATTGGGGCCGGAACTGGCGTCATCGCCAAAAGAATAAACATTGAATATAATCAATGCGATGAGCAGCGCACAGGGGAATATAGAGAGCCCCAAGGAGGGTTGGAGAAGTCGTTTTGATCTCATGGGCAATCCTTTACTTCCTGTGCTCCGATGTTGCGGGCAGCCACCATCTGCGAAGATAGAGGATGCTGCCCAAACAGTACTATAGCGAAAAAGATCGGTCTGGAGAAATGTCATGCGAAGGCTTCACCGATTGGCCGCTTGTTTCGCTTGTCCTAAAATCGATATGGTATGGTTCCTATGACACCAACACAACTCCAATGGAAGTATTTTATGTGGTTATTTTTATGTATTGCGCTCCTATGGGCGGGAGGATTGCTTCTGCTCCTCTATTCTTTCCAAGAGAAATTTATTTTCCCCGCTGCAAAGCGTATTGATCGTACGCCTGCAACAGCCCCTTTCCAGTGGGAATATGAAGACGTCTTCTTAAAGGTTGAGGACGGGCAAAGTCATGCTTGGTTCATTCCCTTGGAAGGCGCGTCGAAAGTCGTGCTTTTCAGCCATGGCAATGCCGGCAACATGGCGGGACGCTTGGAATCCATCCAATTGTTGCGTTCCATGGGGTTTTCTGTCTTTGCCTACGATTATGGCGGCTATGGGCGCAGTACGGGCAGCCCGTCTGAAATGCGTATTTACGCCGATGTTGAAGCGGCATGGCACTATTTAACGGAAGAACGTGGTCTTGCTCCCACTGATATTGTTCTTTTCGGAAGGTCGCTGGGCGGAGCTGCCACTGCCTATCTTGCCTCCAAAGTCACGCCTGCCGCCGTCATTTTGGAAAGTACCTTTACGTCTTTGCCGGATGTGGTGAAATCCATGTTCTTAGGATCAATACTGTCCAAAGGGATTCGTCATCATTTTCCGTCACTGGAACGGGTATCTCAGATTCGCGCGCCTTTGTTAATCGTTCATAGTAAGGAGGATCGGCTCATTCCTTTTGTCCATGGAAAGCGCTTGTTTGAAGCGGCGCCAGAGCCCAAACAATTTTTGGAAATTCGTGGCGACCATAACACGGGATTTGTGGAATCCCTCCCAATCTACACCGCCGGTTGGGATCAATTCTTTGGCACGCTGTCGGAATGATAGAGCAGCCCTTGATGCTCTTCACCTTTCTTCGTGATAAGCAGGACGCCTCTCGCGTCAGGGCTGCGATTCTTGTCCCCGTGTGTATTCCCATGCGACGGCACTTTGCGGCGCTAAGAAGAGCCGCGGAAAACGTTTCCCTTCGATAGGGATCTCTTCGGGAGCGGTGTTCTTGTCATAGAGCGCCGTGATTGTGTCAACAGAAGCGTCGGGGCTTTGCTCGAGATAAGCGGTCAACGGCGTGTCGGACACATTCACGAACAAGAGAACCGTTTTCCCTTCTGTCGGCAGCGTCCAGGCGCCTGTCAATATGGCGCTCGTCGTCACCCAAGCTTCGCCGTTCCATTGCCAGTCTGCTTTGATCCAAGGGACGCCTTCTTGCAGTTTGGGGGGGCGCAGCATTTCACCGGCGTAGAAGTAACGGCGCAAGACCCAACGCAGTTGCGCGAGTTGTTTGAAGAAAGCGCCATTTTCGGGAGCCATGGCAACAGCAGGGGGGAGCCAGCCCAATTGTTCTCCAAAGACGAGTTGTTGGCCAAGTCGCATGCGCAGCGCGAGATTGGCCGTATCGCCTCCGCCGAAGCTGCGTCCAAAGATCTGGATGGCGCCGCCGTAGACTGCGGGAAACACAGGCAGTTGTCCGTCTGTTTGCCAGTGCCATGTGAGATAGCCGTCGAAACGATTGACGAAAGGTTCACCGTTGCACTCGGTGGTAATCATACAATCCGGATCCATTTTCGCGCGCAGGTCATCGAACAAATCCCAGTAGCCCTGATTCCACCATGCGCCTCCGGCCAAGGGATGCTTGTGCGTGGGATCCATACATAGGACGGGAGTTGCTGCCGCGACCTGATCGATATACACCCCTTTCACACCGTAGTCACGCTGTAGTTTGAGCACAATCTCTTTTACTTTCTCTTGCCACAGCGATGTGAAAGGGCACATGACCGCAAGCTTAACGGCTGAGCCGTCACTTTCTTCGCTGCGGTAGGTTTCTGTAATGGGACTGCCATCCCTGTCTTTGGCGGCTGCGGGCAAGGCGATGTCGGTGAAGGTGGCGTCTTCGTTGCCTCGGTCTCGTGTATCCCAAAGGCGGCCGTTGATATACGGCATCACAAATACATTGGATGCCTGCAAGTCCTGTACCGCTTCGGCAAAACCTTCCTTCGCCGGGAAATAGTGGGGATAGTCATTATCGAAGGGAATTTGGTGCCAATTGTACCAATGAAATCCTATTGGAATGTCCAAGAATGCGGCAAAGTCTTTTACTTTTGAGACGACTTGGTCGGGGTCGCCGCTCATTTGCGCCCATACGCATAATTCGCGCATCCACAAGGGGGTATCGCTGCGGCCTTCCTGCTCCGGAGACGGCTGCCAACGGGCCTCTTTTTTTACCCATCCTTTATAGCGTTGTGCAGCATCAAACCAATCTCCTTCTAAAAGCCCCCACACGGCTTTACCGGGCAGCGTGAAATCGTTGGTCGCCGGCACTTCGGTGGGAATGGGATGTTCAAAAAAGAGTGTGACGGTGTGGGCAGCGGCGTCCGTTTTCATAACAATCTCTTTCGTCGAGCCCAGAGGATCGTGCATAGCATAATAAAAACCGGGGAAAAGACGTTTTTGATCGGCCGATGAAAAGGCCGCCATGAATTGCATGCTCGCCCAACCGCCGCCATAGCGCTGCCACTTTTGCCGATTCTCTGACCACAGATTTTCGAGGAGGGCTCCCGGCCCATCGGGGTAGAGCACGCCTCCATCAGCGGCGGTGCTGTTTAAGGTAATTTGGGGAAAGACCACATCTTCGAGTCGGATCCGCTCAATAGGCCCCGTTGTTTCAAGGATCCATTCCCAAGCCTTGGCGTCGTGATCGGGCAGGGCTTTCACCAGCACTTGAAAGGGCATCAGTCCTGTAGCGACGTGGTCTTTCCAGGTCAGGACGAAGCCCGATTCAGAAACCTTGACCGTTGTCTCTGCCCAGCCCTCCTCGGAATTGACACGCAATTTCTTGTCTTCGTTGTCATAGATTTCGAGTTCAAAAAGGGCTGCTCCCTTCGCCGCTAAAAGTTCTGTGCCGTCCTCAAGATCAATCAGACTGACAAGACGTATGCCTCCGTCCTCTTGTTCTATACTCATCTCCAGACAGCCTGCTTGCGCGCGATACAGTTTCGTTTGATGTAGGGCATCTTGATCTTCTGCGCTGCTAAGGGCGGCAGCACACACAATAATTATCAGAAGGGGGGTGGATAACCAAGCTATTCTTTTCATAATTGAACCCTATGTCTTTGGGAAAGCTCCGGAAATGATCATCGTTCATATGTATACGATAAGGATAACAAATCCTTTTCTTTAATTGATAAGGATACCCTTTGCGTTGCACGATACACTATTTTGCTTTGACGCGCGTAAAGAGCTTTACAATGATTTTAAGGTATAAGGCAACAAGAGGAAGTCCTTGTGTGTACGGGAAATGCCTATACCCGTGAGGAAAGAAGTATTGAAGGTTCAGTCCGAAGATCCGTCAGTGTATAGCTTATCCTCGTACCTGAGTCGGGGAGAGACGCCGCCCCCTTAGATGTTTTTTCAAGTCTTGGCGGTTATGATACTATGCTTGGTGTGGGCTGAAAGCGTGACATTGTATAAGCAAGAGACTTTCTATTGGTCTTCCCTGCTCTAAAAGAAGGATATAATTCTATGATACAAGAAATTACAGTGAAAGATCTGGATACAACTCGGTTTATAGAAGATAAAGTCAATGAAATACGTGAAGCCGTGGGAGCGGATACCTGTATTAATACCTTGTCGGGGGGCGTCGATTCCGCGACGGTGACCATGCTCGGGCATGCGGCGCTGGGCAGTCAACTGCGTACCGTCATCATTGACAATGGAATCATGCGTGAAGGTGAACCGGAACGGGTGACCGAGATCTTCCAAGGTCTCGGCGTGAAGGTTGATATTATCCAAGCGCAGCAGATCTTTCACGATGCGTTAAAAGGCGTTACAGATCCGGAAGAAAAGCGTGAGGTTATCCGCCAATGCTTTTACAAAGACGTATTTGCCAAAGTAGTGAAAGAGAGCGGCGCTAAAGTCCTTTTACAGGGAACCATATTGACAGATGTGGACGAAACGGTGGCGGGCGTGAAACGGCAGCATAACGTCTTCGCCCAGCTTGGTATTGATCCGGAGCAGGCTTTTGGTTATAAGATTCTTGAGCCCCTTATCCAGCTTCGCAAAGACGGCGTGCGGGAACTGGGTAAAACCTTAGGTCTTCCTCCTGAAATCTATGGCCGTATTCCATTTCCCGGACCGGGCCTTGCTGCCCGAATTATTGGCGAAGTGACTCCCGAGCGCTTGGTCACCGTACGAAAAGCGACGGCGATCATGGAGCGCTACTTAAAAGATTCGGGAGCCTTTCAATACATGGCCATACTCCATGAAGATCGGGTGACAGGTACACGAGGCGGAAAAAGAGATTTCGGGCTGCAAATCGAAGTGCGCTGTTGGGAAAGTGTTGACGCCCGTACCGCGGTACCGACGCCCTTGTCTTTTGATTTGCTGACCACCATGGCCAACGAGATAACCGAAAAGGTGCCGGGCGTTGTAAGTGTTACGTACAATATTGCGTCCAAACCGCCTTCCACGCTGGAGGTCATCTAATCTTTTTCTCGGCGCTGCCGCCGGCGATCCTGTCGAGCAGCGATTTAAAGTGTGAAAAAACAACGGTACGTATGCCTTGTGTCGCCGTAAAACATAACGTTTTTGGGAATCCTGTTCTGCGTGAGCTTATATAAAATAATGGTGGAAAATTAGCTCCCGCTGCTATACCTAAGCATCACAATGATTGTGTTTAAATTCAGCCGAATGTAAATACTCCTTTAGAAAGAATCCCATGCAGAAACCCCTCAGTTATGTCTTTTTTTTCCTGTCCATGATCGTGTCTTACCTTCTCGGTTTCGTGAACGATTTGTCGGCACAAGAGGTGCCGCGTCCCGAATTCCCAAACCCGCAGATGCAACGGAGCGACTGGCTCAGTCTGAATGGAAGCTGGGACTTTGCGGAATGTGACGGGACGGATCTCTATCTTGGAGACGCCCTTTATCCTGACCAGATTATCGTGCCTTTTTGTCGGGAAAGTGAACTGTCCGGGTTGGGGCGCACAGGGTTTGTTAAGAATGTGTGGTATAGACGTAGCTTTACCTTGCCCAATGCGTGGGAAGGCAAACATATCCTTTTCCATGTTGGCGCCGGTGATTGGAAATCTACCTTATATATCAACGATCGGCCTGTGGGAGTGCATGAAGGCGGCAGTACGCCTTTGAGTGTTGATATCACGGACGCCTTGCAGTCCGGTGAAAATGTAGCGATTATCCATGTCTTTGATGATACGGTGAGCGGATTACAGGCTTGCGGCAAACAATCGCAGCGGGCGGAAAGTTACGGATGTCTGTATACACGAACCACGGGGATTTGGCAAAGTGTTTGGCTGGAGGCGGTAGGCAAAAATAGTATAGAGCGTTTCGAGGCTGTCGCTGACCTCGATAAGGAGCAACTGCATCTGAAGGTTATTTTACGCAATGCCGGCGAAGGCAAGTCTTTATCGGCCATCGCTAAGGCGGAGGATCGGGAAGCGGCCCGTTCGACTGTAACGGTACAAGATAAAGAAGCGAATCTCACACTCACCCTTCCCGAAGCTAGGCCTTGGAAAGTGAGCGATCCGTTTCTTTACGATCTGGAGTTGATCTTAGCCGATGACGGGACGACGGTAGATCATCTGTACTCGTATTTCGCTATGCGTCAGATCGAGATTAAGGGGCGCGCGCTGTTGCTCAACGGGGAAGCTGTTTTTCAACGATTGGTTTTGGATCAAGGTTTTTATCCCGACGGTATCTGGACCGCACCAACAGAAGATGCATTAAAAAACGATATTCTGTTGTCCATGGCGGCGGGCTTCAATGGCGCACGATTGCATCAGAAAGTCTTTGAGCCGCGCTTCTTATACTGGGCGGATAAATTGGGATATCTGGTTTGGGGAGAATATCCGAATTGGGGCTTGGACCATACCAACGAAATTGCACAAAAGGCTATGATGGACGAGTGGGAAGCAGTGGTACAGCGCGACTTCAATCATCCTTCTATTATCGGGTGGTGTCCCTTTAATGAAACGACGCCGGAAGCTGCACCACTTCAAAACAAAGTTATGGAACAGACCCGGCGCTTGGATCCCACCCGCCCCGTGCTCGAGACCAGCGGCTATGTCCATGCTTATAACGAAGCTATGCTGCTGGATGCCCATGATTACGACCAGAACCCCGAGACTTTTAGAGAACGATGGACGCCGGAGCGTTTTGAGATGCCCCTGCCCAAGCGGTACAACATTGCTGCGTCTATACCGGTTCTTCCCTTCTTCATCAGTGAGTATGGCGGGATTGGATGGAATTTGAATCCTGAGGCATGGGGCTACGGCGACACGCCTAAAAGTCTGGAAGCTTTTTACAAACGTTATGAGCAATTGACCCAAGTATTGCTCGACAATGCTTATATGTTTGGCTATTGCTATACACAGCTTACTAATATAGAACAAGAACAAAATGGTATTTATAATTATGATCGCAGTTCAAAATTTGATGTGACGCCCATACGGAATGCCAATAGGCGCGCCGCCGCCTATGAATCGAATCCGCCCCTTGATTCCATTACAAAAATCTTTGATTGGCAGGTGTTGGTGGGCGCTGAACCGGATGGGGAAAATGCTGCCTGTTGGCGCTATACCGAAAACACGCCTCCGGAGGGATGGGAACAGTCTGATTTTAAAGATACCGATTGGCAAAACGGTAAAGGCGCGTTCGGCCATAAGGAAGGCTTTGAAGCCTCTATTCACACGCCTTGGAAGAGCGACAATATTTGGCTTCGCAGCTCGTTTAACTATGCCGGTGAAGCCTTTGAAAAAGCTGTATTGATTATTCATTACGACAATGACACGACAGTATATCTTAATGGTTCCGTTTTATTTTCTGCGACAAAATGGAATGATGCCTATGCAAGGATAGACCTTAGTGAAAGAGTAAAGGAACTTTTAAAGACGGGAGAAAATACGGTTGCCGTTCATACGTGGCAAGATACGGGCGGCCAATTTATCGATTTGGCGTTACTATTAGGCATTTCGAAACAACAATAAGCCGAGATTTATTGTCCACAAAGTTTTTCTTTTGCCCGTTGAAAAAAAATAATTCTTAAATAAATCTGTTGCAATTTTAACCCCTTTGTGCTATTCTAGTTGTGTACTGATAAGTGTGTTTTTTGAGTATGGACGTGATTCTAACGTAAAAGTTGAAAGAGCTTACGCTTCCTTAAAATTGATAAGGCACATTTCATCGTATGCATTTTTAGGAGCGAATGGAAAGGAGGTGAGTGTATTCACGTCAAGCAAGGATTGAGTATGTTGTGTTTGTTTTTATAGGAGTTTATAATTTAATCTGGTATCGAAAGGAATTTAGTATGAAACGTCGTGGCTTTACACTTATTGAATTGTTGGTCGTGATTGCCATTATCGGTATCTTGGCCGCTATCCTGTTGCCCGCGTTGGCTCGTGCCCGCGAGGCAGCTCGTCGTAAATCTTGTCAAAATAACCTGAAGCAATGGGGTACGATATTTAAGCTTTATGCCGATGAGCAAAAAGACTATTTCCCGCCCATCCAATTGACCAATATTCTACGCCCCGGTTGGCCAAGCGGTAACTTAATGGATAACGTTAATGGTTATATTGCTGCTCAGCCGCAATTTACGTCTTGGTATCCGAACTACAATGCCGATCCCTCCATTCTCATTTGCCCCTCTGACGCGGAAGACAGTATCTCCGATCTGAAAAATGATGATGGCGATTGGGATTTTTATCAGCCGAAAGAAATTAGTGGAAAATGGGCCTATACGCGTAGTTATGCCTACTTTGGATGGATGTTTGATTTATTAAATAAACCCTATCTGCCTCCGGTAGAGATCACAACGATGGATTATCTGGAGGCCGGTACGCAAGCCTTGAATGTGCCCACCCCTGACGGTGGTTTGATTTCGCCTCAGTTCGGCGCCGGCTTAGACCGTATTTTGAAAACCCTCATGGATCAAATGAGTGCGGCGAATGCCGGGGTGAAAGTGCTTGAAGTTGTGACCGGTGATGTACGCGTTCGCGCCAGCGATGGTTATGTATATAATGGCCAGACCGTTGGTAATGGCGGCGGTGAAGTTATCTATCGCCTGAAAGAAGGTAATGAGCGCTTCATGATCACCGACGTTAATAACCCGCAAACCTCCGCCATGGCGCAAAGCACGCTCTTTGCCATGATGGACCTTTTCGGAAATAGCGGCGGCGTCGCCCTCTTTAACCACGTTCCCGGCGGATGTAACGTCCTCTTTATGGACGGTCACGTTGATTGGATTCCCTATGTACCGCCGGCGCCCGGTCAGGATAATTCAGCCTCCATGGACCTTGGCGGGACGCAGCCGGTTCTGCCCAGTATGGCTGGTGTGATCGGTATCTTTAACGCCAAAATCTAATCCTGAATTCTAACAGTATTAATCTGGTATGAAATGACCCCCTGCGGATCTGATCCGTAGGGGGTTTTTTGCATGAAGTATTATTGATGTAGCGTGAGGCAGCTTTGGTGTTGTCGAGGGACTCATAAAGCGAGACCAACAGCCGCGAAAGTGATTGGTCTGCCTGCGCGTCTCAGCGCTATAAAAGAAAAGACAAGATTGTTTTAAGCGTTAAGAATTCCGGCTTTGCGCAGATACGCCGTTATTTGTGTCACGCATTCTTCGATTGAATGCGTTGCGGTCTGCAACAGGATTTCAGGATTTGCCGGCGCTTCATAGGGCGCGCTGATACCGGTAAATTCAGGAATTTTACCTTCCTTCGCTTTTTGGTATAAGCCTTTGGGATCACGCTGCGCACACACGTCAACCGGGCAGTCCACAAAGATTTCAATAAAACGGTCGCCGCACAATTGACGCACTAAATCACGGTCTGCCTGATAGGGGGAAATGAAAGCGGTACTGACAATAAATCCCGCATCAAGGAAAAGAGCGGCCACCTCGCCGATACGCCGAATATTCTCTTCGCGGTCGGCGGGCGAAAAGCCCAAATCTTTGTTCAAACCATGGCGTACATTGTCGCCATCCAACACATAGGATTGGCACCCTTGTTCGAATAAATACATTTGTAAAGCCTGGGCAATGCAGGATTTGCCTGAGGCAGACAAGCCGGTAAACCACAGTACGGCGGCGCCATGACCGTTTTTATTTTCTCGGTCAGCGCGCGTAATCGCATGGTCGTGCCACGTAATATTTGTTGCTTTCATTTCTTCTGTCATAGATAAACCTTTCCCGTGTATACAGTGTCTTACAATTGCAAGGATTATAGAACAGGCTCTTCCATTTAACAAAATGGTGGTGCAGTGCAGGTTCAAACTCGAATTGCAACCCCTTCCTGAAAAAAGACTTCGGCGGGAGTTCTGTAATTAAGTGTTTTCCTTACCCGTACCGACGTTATTAGCTGTGCGCGAGAAGCTTGGCGTACTCCTGTCCACCTTGTCCATCTTGTCCATCCTGTATATCAGAGGCAACCCCCTCCGCCCGGTTCATCGATTTAATTTGAAAACGCTGACGAAAGTACGAATATGCTATGATTAACTTCCGCGGGTTATAGTAAGAAGAAACAAGATTAGGTCTTATGTATCGCTCTTTATCCATCGCACTTTGTATTTCACTTCTGACGGTATCAGCCTTGGCCGATGCGCCTCTTCAAGAAGAATCTACTGTTCTTTTTGAGGGAGTGCGCTATATCCACCAAGTTCGGATGACCCCCGTCCGGCAAGTGATCCATCTTATAGAAATCAATTTGGAGGCTGCTCAGCTGCGGTTCATGACCACCCCGGCTAATGGACCGGAAGCACCGGGCGAAACATGGTGTGAAACTACCTATGAATTCGTGCGCAAAATGAAAGCTCAAATTGGGATCAATGCCAACTATTTTTATAATGACCGGGAAAAATATGCGGAACTGTTAGGGCTTGCCGCTTCGAATGGCGATATTGTATCTCGTTGGGATGAAGGGGGTTCCAAATATGCTCTTAACATCAGTAAGGAAAATGAAGTCACTTTTTTGGAGCGCCCCGAAAACGCAGTTGGCACGACACAAACCATTCCGGAAGTGGATCTTTACAATACGGTGAGCGGGAAAGTGATGCTTTTGAAGGATGGCAAGATTTTGGTGGAGGAAGGGGGATCCAGGCATCCGAGAACGGCTATCGGAAAGAGTCGCGACAATAAACTCTTTCTGTTCGTTGTTGATGGCAGACAGCCCCGATACAGCGCCGGAATGAATTGCTTTGAAGTGGCGCGCTTTTTTATCGAACGAGGCGTTTCAGACGCTCTCGCGTTGGACGGGGGCGGGTCGTCAACTTTGGTCATTGCGAATCCCGACGCGAAAGTTATGAACGTACCCATGCCCATAGAAATGCCGAGCGGTGTGGTTCTTACGCGGCCGGGTCTTGAACGCAAAAACGGTAATAATCTAGTCCTTTTTGCAGCGCCTCTTTCCGATACGACGGCATCCGACGTGGTTACAGACACATCTATCCCGTGAAACAAGCATTCAAATAACGCCTTACCTTCGTTAGAGTCTCCGCTGTTCCTTATGGGGCGATCGCCTTGCGCACCGAGCGCAGGGCTTCTTCTAATCCCTGAAACTCAGGCGCGGCTTTTTCAATCAGCTCAAGCTGTTCCAAAGCTTCTTCCGCTTTGTTCAGCGTCGGGAAAAGTAACAGAGCCAGATTGAAACGCGCCGCGAGTCGGTCGGGGTCAAGCTCCAGCGCCTTCTTATACGCTTGAGAGGCTAAGTCCCAGGCGTATGCATCGGTTAAGGCTGCAGCACAGGAAAATAGAAACGAAGCGTCCTCTGTGACGCGTCCCAAAAGTTCATCAAAATAGAGCGTGGCTTTTTGGGTATCTTGCTGCGACCAATACAAACGAACCAAATTAAACGTAGCGACGGGATCGGCGGGGAAAATGGTTAATGCTTGCAAATAGCAACGTTCTGCTTCTGCAGCATCACCTTCGTCTTTCGCCACATTTCCCAGATTATTCCATGCCAAGGGAAATTCCGGAATCGCTTCAATAGCTTTCAGGAAATGGCTTTTGGCCTCTTCGTTTTTACCGTTGCCATATAAATAATAGCCATAACTATTGTGAACATCCCCATTGGCGGGGTCGGCATCCAAGGCCTTTTGGAAGATCGCTTCTATTTCTTCTTCGCGGCCCAGTCGTGTCAAGAGGGCGGCGGCATTATTGAGCGCCAAGAGAAAAGAAGGCTTGATCTCCAAAGCGGCTTCATACTTATGCAGCGCCTCCTCAGGATCATTGCGCAATTCCATGAGCAATCCGAGATTGTTGTAGGGCAGCGGATTTTCTGCGTCAATCTCCAGCGCTTTTTTATAGTAGATTTCTGCGTCGTCGGGCCGCTCCATCTTCGCATAAAGGAGACCGAGATTATTTAAAATATGAGAATTATCAGGACTATTTTCAATGGCGTGAAGATAACACGTTTCTGCGTCGGGCAAGCGATTCTCCAGTTCCGCCAGACGCGCGAGATTGTACCATGCATACTCATCATCAGGGCGCAGCGTTAAGGTCGTGTCATATTTGGCGCGTGCCTCATCATATCGACCCAATTCCAAGAGCAAATTGCCCCAATTATTTAAGGCCAGGGTAAAGTTGGGCGCAATGCGCAAGGCTTCTTCGTAATGGTTGATGGCCTGTTCCGGAGATTTCGAGCCAAGGAGCAGCGCAAGATCATTGTGTACCCGTGCGTCATCGGGGTTCAACGCGAGCGCGCGATTAAAATAGCTTTTGCTTTCTTCTATTTTTCCTTGACCGGCAAGCTCACGGCCCATGAGATAATATAAGTCTTGGTTATCGGGATCGATATTCAGGGCTTCTTCGAATCGTTTTTCCGCTTCCGCATAATTGCCCTCCTTAGCGAGCAACTTACCCATTTTATACAGCACGTACCCAAATTGCGGGGCGGCGCGCAACGCCTCTTCATAATGGCGCATGGCTTCTTTCATGTTGCCTTGCTCTTCAAGGAGACTTCCCAATTCGTTGTGGCTCCGTGCATCTTCGGGATCGAGGGTTAGTGCCTTCCTGAAATAGATCTCCGCCTCGTCCTTTTGGTTTTGTGCCAACAATTCACGGCCCAACAGAAAGCAGATATCTTGATTTTCAGGATCGGCTGCCAAGGCATCTTTATAGCGGGTGATCGCTTCATCGGAACGGTTAAGCAGGGCAAGGATGCGTCCGATACGATCCAAGGCAAAGGCGAAGTCAGGTTTAACGCGTAAGGCTTCTTCATAGTGTTCCAGCGCTGTTTCCCATTCGCCTTGTTCTGCCCAAAACATGCCCATCTCCAGATGAGCTCGGGCATCATCGGGATTCAGGTTAATCGCCTCTTGATACTGTTCGACCGCCTCGCTGACACGGTTGGCTTTCGCAAGTTCACGGCCGAGAAGATACCGTGCATCCTGAAAGCCGGGGTCAATGTGAAGTGTCTCTTGGAAATGGAGGATCGCCTCATCAACGTCACCGCGTCGTGATAATTCCCGACCCAATGCCACCCGGGTATATTTGAGATTCGGATTCAATGATAAAGCGATTTGATGTTGTTCGATGGCTTCCTCATGACGGCCCAGGGCACTCAGTTCTTGTGCCCAGAGATAGCGCGCGCCGTCCAATAGGGGATCAATGCGCAGGGCTTCCGCAAAGTGGGTGAACGCCTCTTCTGTTCGCCCGGTTTCTGCCAGATCGCGACCGAGAATATAATGGATATAAGGCTGTTCAGCATTCTCTTCAAGAAGGTGTCGATAGCGGGCGATGACCTCATCAACGCGTTTTAACGCCTTCATGCTAAGACTGATGTTATCGATAACGTCGCCGTAATGGGGCGCAACGGCGAAGGCTTTTTCGAAACAATCCAATGCTTCCGTATAGGCTTGGCTATGAAGTAAGATTTCGCCCAGCCCATTGAGTGCCCGTGCATCGGTGGGATTCAGCGTCACGGCCGATTCCAGACTTGCCCGTGCGCCTGCTGTATCGCCTTCCTCTTTTAAGCAGATTCCCAACAGATAATGCATGTCTTGATACGTTGGATCTCTTTCGATCCCCGCTTCATACTGGGCGATTGCATCATCTGCGAGATGTTGGGATGCAAAATAACGGCCCAGGCGTTGATGCATATACGCCGCGCCTTGGCAAGTAATCACTTCCCGCGCTTCTGCCCGTGCCGCGTCAAGTTCGCCCCGTCGTATCCAAGAATCAGCCCGTTGATAATGCCACCGTGCTTCGTCGAGGAGAACGGGTATAAACACGTGGGAGAGGAGCAAGAAAAGACAACAGCTGGTTAGGGTGATCAAAAAGGCTTTCATGCGGTTCTTGCGGAAGGCGGTGACAAGCGTCTGCAACGCATAACCGGCAAAGAGCATAAATAGCGGGATGACCGGAAGACGGGCGCGGCCATTTACGAAGAAGGGTAAAAAAGATAAGAGATAATAAGCTAAAAAACAGAGTATGAGGAGCAGCATGGCAATATCTCCGCGCCAGCTGTCACTTTTCAAAATGCGCGGGAAAGAGAGGAGCAACAGGAAGAGTCCCATGAAGAAAAAGGCGGCTACAAAGGGAAAGCGGGGAAGGATACGGAGCGGCATATAGTGTTTCAATTCGTAATGTACCACCTTATTGCAGGTGATCTCGACGGGCGTCCACAACAAGACAAATCGGCGCAGGTAGCGGCGGAGCGTTTCTTGAGGATGGGTTTTTATATAGGTTAAGGCTTTTTGAGAAAAGACATGAGACGCCTCGCTGTGGCTGAGGTCGGGCTGCCCCACTTCTTTGCCCAGCCCGCGCACTACGTTCACATAATCGCGGGCGGACCAATTGCCGCTCCCTTCCAGCTCTTGCAGATAAGGAAGCCACGGTGTTATTCCATCGGATTGTTCGTGATTACCAATAATAAGATTATGACCGAAATAGGTGGAAATCGGCACAAATTCACCGGATGCCCTATAGTTCCGTATGGTTACAGGCACGATCAACGCTGCCGTGGTTAGCAATAAAAGAAGCCATGAGGCGAGAACGCGGCCGCCCTTTTGGTTGCGCCAAGCAGTCCAGAGGATCCACAGCGCGACTACGGGGCCAAAACCCAGTATATTGGGACGAGCCAATCCGTAACAGCCAAAAATTAATCCTGCGAAAAAGATATAGCGGTATTTAAAGTTTTGCGACCATTTGTCCAGGACGAAGAATAAGGCGGGAACAAGAAACACAAATAGGGCGGGATCGTTCACTTCGCCTTCCCAGTAAATGAATACGCTGTAGATAGCGGCGAGCAAGGCGGAGAATAGCCCGGCCACGGATCCGAAAAAACGCTTGCCCAACGCGAACAGGAGCAGTACCGTTAAAACCCCTAAAACAGCATTTAAAATACGAGGTGCCAGATAGCTGCCGGAGGAAAGGAAATACAGAGCCGTCAACAAATAGCCATAGCCCGGGGGCCGATAAAAGGCGGTGCTTTGCATTTCCGGGTCTGTTTCACCATCAGGTACGCTCCAGTCTCCTGAAAGTACAGCACGGGCGAAATAATCTTGAACTTCGGGATCTTGCTGCAGCGCGGAGAAATCGGGCGCTGTCATGACTTGCGTCAGATACCAGCAACGGAGTATTACAGCCAGTATCAGGATCGCGCCCAGAGCAACATAAACCCACCCTTGTTTTTTGGGGGGGGATGTTGCCTGTTCCGCATTGGAAGCAGATAACGAAGCCTTATTTTCGCCGGTGGAATTTGGAGACACAACGAGACCTCCTCTTTTTTTTCACGTTAAACAAGCGTATGTAGAGATATTACGGAGTGCGCGCTGCTTTTTAAAGCGCGTAGATGAAGGGCGAGACCACGCCGGCATTGCCTGCAAAGAAGAAAAGTAATCCCAGCAGCAACAGCGAAATAATAATGGGAGCGAGCCAATATTTCTTTCGGATTCTCATAAAAGCCCAAATCTCTTTGAGGGTTTCCATAACGACACCTTTCTAAAAGGGGAATATTATTTTGTCAGTCTAAAAGGGGAATGTTATTTTGTCAGGTTTAATAGTATAAGTTTTTATCTGTAACGGTTCAAAATCTCGGAGAGGAGTGGATCCACTACGTATTGTACAAAGACATGCTTCTCCGTACAAAAGGCTTAGAAGAGATTCCTATCTGTGTTCTTTTAATCGTCGCTGTGGCGCTGCGCTCGGTCTTGGAGCAAGCGGATTTCTACAGGATTGATGCTGTCCAAGTGAATGTCCCGTTGTGGATAGGCGAATAAAACGCCATTTTCCGCAAAAAGGGTAGCTGTCCTGAAGCGTATGTCACTGAGCGTTTTGCGGATGTCAACGGAGGCTTTCATTTCCATCCAAAAATAAATGGTGAATTCCAAACCATTATCGCCAAAGGCTTCAAAGAACACTGCCGGCTCGGGATCAAGCAAGACATTGCGTTGTTCCATCACGGCTTGCAAGAGCAGTCGTGACACTTCTTGGGCGGGCGCATCATAGGACACACAGACATCCACCTGCCGCCGGACTTTAGAATCGGTCAGGGTCCAGTTGATCACACTCGTTTCCAAAATTTTACTGTTCGGGATCAGAATATCGTAACCTGTGGGCATCCGCAACCGGGAGGCGCGGGTACCGATATTGGTCACGGTACCCATTTTCCCTTCAATCTCCACCACATCGCCCAAGCGTATGGGCTGCTCACCCATTAAGATCAATCCGCTGAGGAAATTGTTGATCAGGTTTTGCGCGCCGAAGCCCAATCCCAACGCGACGGCGCCGCCCATAAAGGCAAAAATGGTTAGCGGAATATTGACATAATTGAGTGCTAAATAGACGACGATGAGAAAGGTTACATAGTTGGTGAGCTTCGCAATCACAAAGACCATATTCGAGCGAAGCTTGAGCCGTTTGAGCGCGTAATTTTTTATGTATCGTGTCAGGAGCCGGCTGAGCAAAATACCTAAGATTAAAATTAACGCCATGTAAAAGAGTTTGCGGCCCGTAATGGACTCATCGCCGATCTCCAATATTTCACGGTCGAAGGCGAGGGAAACAACGGTAAAGGCTTTCCGACCATAGTCGGCCAGTATATCTTTGAAAGGGCGAGATGACTGTCGGCTTCGTGTCTCTTCAATGAACCGTTCTGCCAACGCTTTCGCCTGATTCATCCGCATCTGTATGCGGTTGCGTAATAAGAGGCGTTCAGAAAGGATGTTCAGTTGATCTTCGATGTACCGTTTCTCACCATCTTGACCGCTCCAATCGCGCAAATTATTTTCCAAGGCGGTGACCTGTCCGCGCAAACTATTGGCCCGTTGTTCGCTCGCATTCATATCCTTACTGAAAAGATCCATCTGCTCGCGCAAAAGAGACAAGATCCTTTCCCAGTCCTGAGAGGCTTCATGACCGGAGTTGTGCATATCAAAGCGTAACTGCCACAATTTTTCTATGCCGTCTTCAATTTTTTTAAGGGATTCAAGAATAACAATCTTTGCTTCTGACGCTTCGATACGCATCTTAATGAGATGTTGATTCTTTTTTGCCTTGTTTTTACTTTCCGGATCAAGCTCATTCCCGCTGTTTTTTTCCGCATCTTCCAGCTTCTTCTTGTGTTGCTCCGTTTCTTCCCGCGCCTTTTCTAATTCTTTATCAAGTCCGGCAACAGCCTGTTTCTGACGTTCTAAAATCTCGTTTAATTCTTGTTCGCGAAAAAGGGTTTGCTTGCGAATCAGCTCCATCTTTTTGGAAGCTATGCGCAGTTCCAATTCACAGAAGGAAATATTGCTCTCTATCCGTTCCACTTCAACGGCGGCAGTGGTCAAGCGTTCTTGTGCCAGATCGAGGAGCAGTTTGGCGGTGTCTTGTTCAAAAGCTACGGCGTCATGATCATCCTGTCCTGCCGTACGCAGGCGTTCATTGCTGCGGTTGAGATTCGTTTTGGCGTCATCAATGGCTTTGCGTTCCAGGGCGGCCCGTTCTTTTGCCGCTTTTAGCGTCGTATTTTCCGCCTCCAGGTCCAGGCGCTTCGCTTTCATCAGATCGATGCTTTGATCCAAGTACGCCAAGGAATAGGGGGGAGGCGCATCCAGCTGCACCGATTCCTTGGTCGTTTCTTCCAGCTCATGGAGCTGTACTTTGAGGTTACGATGTTCCTGCAACAGGCTTTGCCGTTGTTGAAGCGTAGCAATGAGTTTGTTAACCGCGGCCAGCCGCCCTTGGACGGCGTCAAGGGATCGCTCGATCAGCCCTTCTTTCGCCGAAGTCTCCAGTTCCGTATAGGTCTCGGCCATGGTTTTTAATCGGGTGATTTCCGCTTCAAGTGCTTCCTCTTGGGAAGTATCGGTTTCAGCAACAGCCGTGTCCTTGGCTTGCTGCGCGAAGGCGAGGTTGTCAGGGCATAGGAAGCAGAAAGATAGAAGCATGACTGCCCATAAAAAGGATATCACAGCGAATGTTTTGATATGTCCAACAGGTGGCTTCATAGAAGGTTCTCTTTATTCGTTGGGAATGGGCTTAGCCCTGTGTCCCGGGTCAATTCAAAATATCGTTCATAAAGTTGCCACATTATCGCAATGGCTCATAGAGCTATGCAAAAATACTATGGATGGCGTGATTCTTCCAGGTCAATGACCTCTTATGAACCGTTGACCTTGCTCTTGTCATACTGTCTGCAAAAGATATTTTATTCACCCTCACTTTCCGGTTATACTTAAGCCTTTGAAGGTGATGTTAAGGGGTACCAAAAAAAGAAGGTTGAGCGGCAACGCAGCCGTACAGACAACTTCCATATAGGGATAAGAAAGGTTGACTCATGATTTTTTCGAAGCGTAACAATGCTTACAAAACAATTTTAACGGTTCTTTTATGTCTTCTTTGTGCGGCTCTCTGGGGGCGTGCCCAAGGAGCGCCCGTATCAGAAGAAGCGAAGAAGCTTGTAGCGCAAATGACTTTGGAAGAGAAGCTCGGTATTATTGTGGGGGACGGCAATTTTGTACCCGGCTTTGTTCGTAACACCCAAGACGCCGGTCAGGGTATGATTCTTGAAGATCAGCGATCCCATCCGATTTTGCCGCGCCTGTCCATTCGCACAACCGCCATGTCCGACGGCCCGGCGGGCTTGAACCGTGAGGCACGGAAAGAAGGACAAGAATATTTCCAATATACGACTGCTTTTCCAACCTCTACGTGCTTGGCGGCGACTTGGAACATGGACTTGGTTCTTGCCGTAGGCGAAGCCTTTGGTAATGAAGTGCTCGAATATGACTATGAACTCATTTTAGCGCCCGGTGTGAATTTACACCGCAACCCCCACGATGGCCGCGTCTTTGAATATTACTCCGAAGATCCGCTGCTCTCGGGTAAATCGGCTGCCGCCATGATTCTGGGGCTCCAATCCAACGGCATCGGCGCGACGCCCAAACATTTCCTCGCCCACAACCAACAGACCGATCGGCGCACCTATAACGCCGTTATCAGTCAACGAGCCCTGCGCGAAATCTATTTGCGCGGCTTTGAGATTGCGGTAAAAGAAGGGCAGCCCAAATGTATCATGACGTCCTACAACCGCATGAATGGATTGTATACGGCGGAGAATCCCGAACTACTGCAAACGGTGACCTGTGAAGAATGGGGGTTCAACGGTTTCTTTATTACGGATTTTGACGGGCTGGGAAGCTCGGTCGCTAAAGTGCGGGCGGGACATAATCTGTTGATGAGCGGAAACACGGAAGAATATGAAGAATTGAAGAAGGCCATCGAAAGTAAAAGCTTCGACGAAGCCCTTTTGGATGAGCGGCTCGCACGCTATATCGACTTTAAATTGGATTCGCCACGGTCACACGGTCATAAGCCTTCTCACAATCCAGACTTAGAAGCCCACGCGAAAATTGCGGAACAGGGAGCGAAAGAGGGCATGGTATTGCTCGAAAACAAAGACAACTGTCTGCCTCTTAAAGGTGATGAAACGGTCGCTATTTTTGGCAAGACTTCTTACGCATTCAATCCCTATGGCACGGGAAGCGGTGAAGTGAGAAGCCTGAAGCATTGTATTTCTGTCTATGACGGGTTGAAAGCTGCGGGGCTGGGCGTACTCGAAGATATGAAGGACGACTACCTCGCCTATATTGAAAAGATCAAGCGCGACAATCTGGTCCCTGATTATTTCGATAATCCCAAGATGCGCAAGGACAACGGTATTGTTGACGACCAGGCGCCCCGTCATTTTAAAAACAGGCTCGTTGCCTTCAGCCGCGAAAAAGAATTGACCCGCGAAGAAATCAGCGCCTATTGCGAACGCTCTGCCACGGCCTTGATCACCTTCGGCCGCAGTGCAGGTGAAAATTACGAGAACGGATATCTTCCCATCACGGAGCGTGAACACCAACTTCTCCGCGACATTTCCGAAATCTACCATAGCGCCGGCAAAAAAGTTATTGTTGTGCTCAATGTGGTGGGGGTGTGGGAGACGGCAAGCTGGAGCGATTTGGCGGATGCCATTCTCATGGCGTGGCTGCCCGGTCAGGAAGGCGGCACAGCCGTGGCAGAAATCTTAACGGGAGCGGTTAATCCTTCGGGGAAATTGCCCGATTCGTTCCCCCTGAAATATGAAGATGTGCCCTCTGCTGCAAGCTTCCCCGGTTCACCCAACTACGATTCTGTTAACTCCTATTATAACGAAGGCATCTATGTGGGCTATCGCTATTATGATTCCTTTAACGTGCCCACCGCCTATCCTTTCGGCTTCGGTTTGTCTTACACCACCTTTTCTTATTCAGATTTGAAACTAAGCGCCGACCAATTCCAGTCAAAGCTGCAGGTATCTGTGACGGTCGAAAATACCGGATCGGTGGCGGGCAAAGAAATAGTGCAGTTGTATTTGGCTGCGCCGACGACACAAATCGAGAAGCCCCAACAAGAGTTAAAGGGATTTGCGAAAACGGTCTTGTTGCAGCCCGGCGAACGCGAAGTCCTTCACTTTGAATTGGACGAACGAGCGCTTGCCTCTTTTTGGAGCGGTATCAGCGCATGGGTTGCCGATCAAGGCAGCTATGAAGTGCGTATCGGCGCTTCTTCTCAAGACATACGGCTGAAGGCGTCTTTTGAACTCGCAGAAGATATTGTGGTGGAAAAAGTCAACGACGTGCTCTATCCCAATGTCCTCTTAGAAGAGCTGAGCCGGTCGGAATCCTGAGTGTGCCCGCAGCGCCCTCGTAGATTATTGCTTAGATTTGCCGCGCAGCAAGGGGTGATACAAGCTGTCGCCCCTTGCGCGTTTTAGAGCAGCGCCCTGCCTGTCCGGACCACGGCCTAAGCACAGACACCCCTTGAAAATCGTGTTAACCCGGCATGTACATAGGGGGCAGCCCCCATATCGCACAATGCCGGCTACAAAAGAATCTACAACAATTCCCTGAATGGAGAAACAACGGTGACCTCTCAAGACCCATCAGCAACTAAAAAGATCCCTTTTATCGTGAATACCGGCGGCGAAGCAGAGCGGGAATCCCGTTCGCGGAAATTCAACGTCATCGAAGCCTTTTTCCTCATGACCTTATTATTGGTGGTGCTCTGGTACGTCCAATATTTCTTTTGTGTTTTGGGAACGAATGAGGCGCTTAACACAGGCGTGAGCATTTTCCTCACCGTCGCTGGGTTATATTGTCTCTTCGGCAGTCCCTTTATACACCGCGATACGCTCAATTCGTGGGGACTGGGAAACCCTGTTGCTTTATGGCGCCGCCTCTATTATGAACGGAGCACGGCAAACACGCTCCTTGCCGCCGTCATTGTGATCCTCATTGCGGTCTTGTCGGTCATTGGTTTTATCCAATGGCCCGAAGTGGCGAAATTCCTGTTTCGCATGAAAAGGGAACGGGCGCTGGCAGTCATGGCGAATCCCCTTGGAAAGGTCGGTATCAGCGCTTTCGTCTTGCTCTTATCCACGTTTTTATGCACCTTCTTCATACGCTATGACAATTTTGTCTCCGCCTTCATCACCGTACTTAAGATTTTAGTTCCCTTGGGAGGAGCACTCTATTTATTAGCCTTTGCCGTCATGGGCACCGCTGCCTTTGCAGATTTCCACATCACAACCTTCGCCTTAGGCGTGTTTGGCTATGTCTTTTGGGGAGCCGTGCAGCAGCTCCTCTTCTGCTCTTATTTCGGTACGCGCCTGCGCAAAGGATTCGCTCCGGCGCGGCGCGTCGAAAACCAATGGAAAGTGCGTCTGGCCGTATCCATATTAAACGGCGCCTTCTTCGGAATCATCCACATTAACAGTTGGATGTTGGTTTTGGTTTGTTGGGTACTGGGTTCTTTCCTGTCGTGGGTCTTTATGGACGACCGCAACCGTAATTTGGTTGCCCTTGGCTTTATCCACGGGTTTTTGGGCAGCAGCGTGGGCTGGCTCTTTAACCGAAGCAAAGCGGGCGGCTTTGAAATTAAGATGGGCGTGGGTCCCACCCATGTCCATGGCTTTGATCTGCTGACCATTTGTGTGGTCACTGTCCTCATCATTTCTTTCAGCTTATTTATGCTTTGGGTATTGTGGAAATGGCCCACACGGGAGGAGTCCACCTTTTCCTGATCACGGGCGGCTGTGTCGAAATCTTGCCGTGTTGTTCCTCTTTTGCCCGGCGCTTTTAAAACCCGGAAATTCCACTTGAAAGAAATAGGGGTTACCCTCTGAGCGCCTATTTATGGTATAAGATAGGCACTTTGCGTCTTGAATTGTCTCGGACATTTCTGTTGTTCCCCTGCGCCGCAGGACTTCGCAGCACCTTCATTATCTGCCGCACTTTTTTATAGGTATGTGAGACAATGAATCCCGTGCCTGTTGCCGTAGACGCTAACGTACTATCCCTAACATCAAATTATGGTTCTTTATAAACGTGGAGCAATGGATGGCCCCACGGCAGGTTTCAACAACTCCCGGAAAGGAAGTATTTACATGAGAATAACAAGGTGGCTTTTACTTGCTGTCATGACACTTGGATGCCTCTCAGTAGGAAGTCAGCCCGTTAAGGTTGGAAGTTTTTTACAAGAAAAAGCAGAACACTTTTTTACTGAACAAGGACTTCCATCCAATGATATCAACGATCTTTGGATCGACGCCGGACGGCCCGTCGTGGCGACGGCAGCAGGCAACGCCAAATTCAATGGAAACACGTGGGAAGTTGTCGAACTGAAAGGCGGCGCATCCTATGCCTTATCGCCGACCGGCGACGCCTACCAGCTTGAGTCCATGGAAGCGGGGCGGAAGGATGTGCAGATCCCCGTTCATCAGGCGACCGACCGGAGCACGGCTCCGGCCGCTGTGGCGACGGCACAAGGTCTGTTCGTGCGCAATGCCACCGGTCTCTATGAAAAGCTGGACGTGAGAGATGGCCTGGGCCGCATGTGGGGCGTAGAGGATGTGCGCGGTGTTGCCCTTGATGCCCAAGGGAAGCTGTGGTTTGCCACGCTGGCAGGAGCCGCTGTCCAAGGCGATTCCGATTGGAACTTTTTTACCGGCGAAGAGGGCTTGCCCTTTAACGATTTCACCTGCATGGCTGCGGGACAGGATGGCGCTGTTTGGTTCGGCACGACCCGCGGCGTTGTTCGGTATAAAGATGGGAAATGGCGTTATCGCCAAGGCCGCCGTTGGCTGCCCCATGATGAGGTGCGTTCCATAGCTGTCGATGGAGACCATGGCGTATGGGTTGCCACGGCCGGCGGGGTAGGGCATATTTTTTACACGCCCATGACCTTGAAAGAAAAAGCGGCCATTTATGAGGAACAAACCGACCTGATCAAACGCACGGAATATGGCTATGTCTCCGAATTGCTTTTAATGAATCCCGGCGACACCCGTGAAACGAGGTTTACAGACAGTGATAATGATGGGCTGTGGACGGCCATGTACGGCGCGGCAGAATGTTTCGCCTATGCCGCCACTAAATCGCCCGAAGCGAAAGCAAGAGCAACCCGCGCTTTTAAGGCGCTTGAATTCTTGCAAAAGGTGCCGCAGCTCAGCGAAGAACGGCCGCCAAAAGGCTATGTGGCGCGTACGATTCTCCCCGGTGACGGTCACGACCCCAACATTGGCCGCATCGAACGGGATCTGAAACACCGCGAGCGCGAAGATTATCTCTGGAAGATTTACGAGCCCCGTTGGCCCAAGACGACAGACGGAAAATGGTATTGGAAAAGCGACACCAGCTCCGACGAATTAGACGGACACTATTTCTTGTATCCCGCCTATTATGATTATGTGGCGGAAACTGAAGCAGAAAAAGAAGCGGTCCGCGAAGTGGTGCGCGCCTTAACCGACCATTTGCTGGAATACGGCTTCAATTTGGTGGATCATGACGGAACGCCGACCCGTTGGGCAATTTATAATCCCGACACGCTCAACCAAGACATGGACTGGTGGCCCGAACGGGGGCTGAAGTCCATGAGTATCCTATCCTATCTCGCTGTTGCAGAGCATATCACCGGCGATCCTAAATATGGAGAAGCCAGCCGAGAACTCATTGAAAAACATCACTTCCTCACGAACTCCATGTTTTATAAGATTCATTTTGGGCCCGGCTCCGGCAACCAGTCCGATGATGAAATGGCCTTCATGAATTTTTATAATCTTATGAAGTACTCCAAGGATGAACAGATCCTGCCCCAAATCATGTATTCCTTCCATTCCGCGTGGATCAATGAAGAGCCCGAAATGAATCCCCTCTTCAATTTCATGTTTGCTGTCTTCTCCGGAAAGATTACCTATCCGCTGCCGTGGGGCGACTTTGAAATTAAAGCGTGGGACAACTGCATTGAGGATGCCGTGGAAACGCTGATTGAATTCCCCCTTGATCGGTTTAACTGGGCACACGAAAACAGCCATCGCCTAGACCTGCGTATTCTGCCGCCCCAACAAGCTGCAGAACCCTACGAAGAGATATGCCGCAGCCGCGGTTATCGGGTCAATGGCAAGGTGCTTCCCGTTTCCGAACGCTATTTTAACCACTGGAATACCGATCCTTGGCGCTTGGACTATGGCGGAGACGGACGTGTCCTCGGCAATGGCACCGTATTTCTGCTGCCCTATTATATGGGGCTCTACCATGGTTTTATTGAAGAGTAAAGTAATAACCGACGAAAGTGCGGCAGTGGGAGAACTTTTTGTTCTTCCATTGCCCAGTCCTTTAGAATATAGAAACTGCCTTCCTTAGCTTCTGTGCTGTCCCCGCAATATGCATGTTTCGGGGTCTATGGAACGAAGGAGTGCGCCTGTCCAATAACCTGCCTTTAGATCTACCTGTCATATAAAGGACCGCCCTCATGACACAAAAGAACACTACCGACCAACAGATTCGCATTGATATACGCCGTGCCACTGCCGCCGCCGTCGGCGCAGCCCACGGGATTACGCCTGAAGCTTTTCAAGCCATAGAACCGCGTATCTTAAAAGCTCATGAGCAAATGCGTGCCGATCGTGAAGCGAAGAAATACGGTTTTTATGATCTCTATAAAGAAAAGGCAGTGCTGAAAGAGGTGCAAGAGCAGGCTGCACAATTTGTTGCCCGTGGCTATGATAACTTGGTTGTCTTGGGGATTGGCGGTTCCGCCCTCGGACTGACAGCACTCCATACCGCCTTGAGCGCGCCCTATCATAATCTCATGGACCGCGACGGGCGTAAGGGACGGCCACGCCTCTTTGTCATGGACAATATCGATCCCGTCACCTTTACCGCGATGATGCAGTATTGCGACCCTGCCCAAACCTTGTTCAACGTCATCTCCAAATCGGGCGACACGGCAGAGACCATGGCCCAATTAATGATTGTAGTCGATATGCTGGAGAAATCGGTGGGCGCTGCTGCCATGAAAGATCATTTGGTAGTGACCACAGGCCCCGGTAATGGCAACGGCTCAAAAAGCCTGCTCCACCCCGTGGCGGAAGCCTATGACTTGATCACCTTTGAAATTCCCGTAAACGTGGGCGGCCGTTTTTCCGTATTTTCGCCTGTCGGCATGTTTCCCGCCGCTGTCCTGGGCATGGATATTGAGGCGATGATGGCGGGCTGCGAGGCCATGGATGAGCGCTGTTCCAAAGCCTCTCTCGAAGGGAATCCCGCCTATTTGCGTGCTGCCGTTCAGTATATGATGGATGTAGAAAAAGGGAAAACCATGTCCGTCATGATGCCCTATGCCGACGGGCTCCGCGATGTGGCAGATTGGTACCGCCAATTGTGGGCGGAAAGCCTGGGTAAACGCTACGATGGGGATAACAAGGAAGTATTTGTCGGGCCTACGCCTATCAAGGCTTTAGGCGTGACCGATCAGCATTCGCAAGTACAATTGTATCGCGAGGGACCCAACAACAAAGTCTTTAATATACTAGAGGTCGAAAGATTCACCGACACCCTGCCGATTCCCCCGGTCATGGCCCATCTGAACAGTTTGGATTATCTGCGCAATTCGACCATGAATAAGCTGATGGAAGCCGAACTCTTAGGTACCATGGACGCCCTTCAATTGAGTCAGCGTCCTGTAATCCGTATCATTTTACCGGAGCTGAACGCGTATACGCTCGCCCAGGTCCTGTATCTCCTTGAAGTGGAGACGGCCATGGCGGGACAGCTCTATAATATAGATGCCTTCAATCAACCCGGCGTTGAAGAGGGCAAGATCATTGCGCGAACACTCATGGGAGATCGTAAGTGAAGGCTGAGACCGGGAAAGGGACGGCGCCGCAGTTTACCTGCGACTATGTTCGGGCACGACGTACCCGACGCTCCTTCCGTCTCTTGGTCGCTCTCGCCGTTGCACTCACGATCACGCTTTGGTTTGCAGAAGGCTACTTGCGTTATGACCGCAGCGAAACCCAATACCGCATGTCCTTAACGCTCCATCCTGCCCAAGCCCGGCCCATCCTGCGCACCGTTGTTCACCGCGAAACAGGTCCGGTGAACGTGCCGCCGTCCCTCTATTTAGAGGCCTTGGCGCAGGTGGAAGAGCCCGATCATATTTTGGAAACCTACGACCGCGCCTATCAAGTCAATCCGCGCAATGCTTCGCTCGTCACCAACTACGGCTCTAAGCTCTACGCCGACGGCCAATATGACGAGGCACGGGAACGCTTCCGTGAGGCAGGGCTCAATCCGCCGGCAAATGTGCTGCCCCGCTATCTGGAGGCGGCAGCATTGGCGGCAGCCCTCGAACCCAAGGCGGAACTGAACGATTTGATCGCCCTCTTAACACGCGCCAACAGTTCTGAAGATCCCATCCTTTTCCCCGAACCTTTGTGGCATGTATCCTTGCCGCAGCGGGGCTTGTTATACAACAAGAAAAGGAGGGAGATCGCCGATGAGATCTCCGCGCCTTTGCTCTATTGTTGTAATTTCATTACGAGCCGTGCCCGTCAAGATCTTGAAGAGGGAGCGCTTATGGATTGGCCCGAATGGCTTGAAAAGCTGCATTATATGGGTGTACGGCTCATGGGCGGGAAAGAAGGGGACAGCCGGCCGACGCTGATCCAAATGAAAACTGCCCTACAAATCCAGCATCAGGCCTTGGTGCTCCGTGAGATGAGCGCGCCCTTGGCCGGAGACGAGCAGCCCGCTGAAATCGCAGCCGAACTCACCCGTATTCACGAGGCGCTGGCAAAGGTCGAAGACTTTGAGGAGGGCCGCGGCGCTGTGGTCGCCCAGTATCGGAAAAACGCGATCCGTCCTTGGGGATTATTGCTTAAAACGGCCCTAGTCTTTTTCTTGCTCTATTTTGTCAGTTATCTCATCCACAAAATCGGGTCGGGCGGAAAATATATTCGGGCGCTGCCCCATAAGGCGGTGGGGGTTCTGGTTCCGTGGTTTGGTTTTGCCGCACTCTTTGTGCTGCTTGTCACCATGTCTGCGCGGCACAGTCTTGGTATGATGGGCAGCTTCGACACGGTGATCCCGCTTTTATGGTATGTGCTGAGCGCCCTCATGATTATTACGGGACTGCTCTATCCCATTTTCCAAGTCAGGGGTATGGGCTATATGGATATGAGCTTTGAGAAGAAGGAGACCGCTCCCGACGACGACGACGACCCCCAACCGCCCGCCGCCGTGATGACACTGCGCCGTTATCTTGGTGTATATGGCTGTTTGCTGCGCCGTTACATGGGCATACTCTGCGGCGGCTTTTTAGTTGTCCTGTGCATGTGGTGTGTCTGTTATTATCTCGTGCTTCACGCCTACCCCTTCCAATTGGAACTGCTGAGCACCGGCTTGAGCAAGGACAGCGCCGCCTTAGTTTCAACCTTGCAAGGCTATTTTATCAGCGCCCGCTAAGCTTGAGCTTTAAAATTAAGCCATAGTGCAGGTCTTTAGGCGCGATAAATCACACCCGAGGTGTTTTTATCATTGAGGCGTTGCGTTAGACACGTCGACACGCCTACCCACGTTCGTCCAACCCGTCCATCCGGTCCATTCTGTCCACCGGGTCCATCCTGTCCATCGGGTAGATCCGAGGCGCGATAAATCTCGCCCCTACAGGGGATGCGTCAAGGCGTGGTTGCGGGGTGTTGCGGCGACGCGGGTATAGGGCAAGAAGTAGGGATTGCACCGCCGCCTGCCCCGACGCCGACAGCGTCATCTATGCGCTCCGTGCGGCGAAGAACTGTCCGGTGTAGGGGCGCGATTCATCGCGCCCGAGGTGTTTTTATCATTGAGGCGTTGCGTTATACACGTCGACACGTGTACCCATGTTCGTCCATCCTGTCCATCCGGTCCATCCGGTCCATCTTGTCCATCTTGTCCATCCTGTCCATCGGGTAGATCCTAGGGCGCGATAAATCTCGCCCCTACAGGTGTTGGGTCAAGGCGTGGTTGCGGGGTGTTGCGGCGACGCGGGTATAGAGCAAGAAGTAGGGATTGCACCGCCGCCTGCACCGACGCCACACCGAGGGGCACGAACCAAATCCCTAAACATTACGAAACGACCAAGCCTTTGCGGAACTCTGCGAAATGAAATTTCGCGTCCTATTGGGTTCCCAACTGGAAAGTTGGGAACCAGAGAGGAACACGCACCCGCGCGGGGTGCGACTGTCGACACTTCAACCCATATACTGTGGCCCCACCGTTTCAATACACGCACCCGCGCGGGGTGCGACGCATACGATCGCCGAGACCGCGGAGTGGGTCGCCGTTTCAATACACGCACCCGCGCGGGGTGCGACACAGAGCAGGCACATACGGAGCGTAAATGAACGAGGCGGTTTCAATACACGCACCCGCGCGGGGTGCGACCGCGCGTGATCTGAACGTCTCACTGCAGCAGATGAGGTTTCAATACACGCACCCGCGCGGGGTGCGACCGCCTATCATTTTGACCCCTGATAGCATTGGGTAAAAGTGCTGTAAATCGCGAACCTCCTCCAAAAGTTCGTCGAGAGCGCTTGTTCGTTTTTTGTCAACACGCTAAGTAATTCTTATATATAAGGTTAAGCTCAGCGCGAACCTCCCAGGGTTTTCATGTGTGCTTGGGGTTCGCGCTAGAACTCACAATCTTTATCCGTATTCATATTAAACTGGATATTATGCCGGACAAGGCATTGTCTTCTTGGATTGTATTCTTGCACATTATCAATGGGAAATGCAATTTTATAATCGTCTCAAATCAAGGCGAGACAGCATTTCTTTAGGGGCGGTATTTTAGAATGGGTGACACCCGAGGGCGCGATAAATCTCGCCCCTACAGGTGTTGGGTCAAGGCGTGGTTTCGGGGTGTTGCGGCGACGCGGGTATAGGGCAAGAAGCAGGGATTGCACCGCCGCCTGCACCGCCACCGACAGGGCGGGTCATGGACACGCGCCACAGATATCATGGACGATCAAAGCTTTAGGGGAACTTTGCGAAATGAAATTTCGCGTCCTATTGGGTTCCCCACTGGAAAGTTGGGAACCAGCAGGGATGTTGGGAACCAGCGGGGATGTTTATGTAATATTTTGTTTTCCATGTAATTATGTGTATCATAAAGCTATGTGTTCGTAATCGAATGTGGAAGTGAAAGGTCTTCGAACTAATCTTCGAGGAATATTAGGTGTTCTATCAAAAGGGAGTATTGTCATGACACAAAACTATCAGCCGAAAATGACACAACGGGCCTACACCCTGAAACTTCGCGGCAAGGATCCGGTAGATACTGCCTGGCGTGACGCCGTATGGCGCACCCATGAAGCGGTCAACAAGGGCGCTCAGGTCTTTGGCAATTGGCTGCTCACGCTGCGCGGCGGTCTGGATCACCGCTTGGCGGAGGACACGGCCGATCGTAAACTTGAGGAAACAGAACGCAAAAACAGGCGTATCATGCTGGCGCTGTCTTGGCTTTCTGTGGAATCTGAACGGGGCGCGCCGAAAAAATATCGGGTTGCATCAGGCACTGACCTTGCCAAGACACGCAGCGATATGGTGCTGAAAGCTTTTGTCGAAATCCTGCGAAAGAAAGGGCTTGATGATCCTGAAATTGAGCAGTGGAAAAGAGACTGTGCGTCCTCTTTAGAGGCAGCGATTCGCGAAGATGCCGTTTGGGTCAACCGCAGCCAAGCCTATGCCGAATTAGCTTTTCCCGTTTCCGACAAGGACATCTGGGATTTGTTGGAACGCTTCTTTGGCACTCCGGAGGCTTATCTCAAAGCTATGAAAAGCCCGGACGAGGAGGGGGAAGACGGTGTCGCTTCCGGCACGACAGAAGAAAAGGCAAAGGATCTTGTGCAAAAGGCGGGACAGTGGCTTAGCAGCCGTTTTGGGACAGGCGCAGGGGCCGACTTTGCACGCATGGCGAAGGTCTACGACGCCATGGCTGCCTGGGGCACCGCTGCCAAGGAGGGACATTCCGGGACAGAAACTATTGCCGATCTTGCCCAATGGCTTTCCGAATTTAAGCCGGAATCGGATGATGTGACCGGCGTATTAAATTTAATCAGTGGACCCGGATATAAAAGTGCTACTCGGAATTGTGTTCATGAGCTTGGCGGCGCAGCCACGGTGGATCGGAGTCTTATAGAAAAGTTTTGCGATTTAGCGACGAAGGACGCGGAGAACTCTCGAGCGAAAACCGGTTCTAAGGGTCCCTTATCCTATGCCAATGCTATTTTAGAAAACGTTGAAGGGGTAGCAGGTTTTACCTATCGCTCTGCCAAAGATGGCACTCCGGTTTCTGTAAGAGATTATTCTTCTTTTCCTGAAGATTACAAATGGGGGACTGCGCGCCATAGCGAGTTCGCCGTAATTCTTGACCATGCCGCCCGCCGCGTTTCCTTAGCCCATACGTGGATAAAAATAGCCGAGGGTGAGCGTCGCAGTTTTGAAGAGAATGCCGCCAAAATTTCAAGTGTTCCCGAAAATATAAAACAATGGCTCGATTCTTTTTGTGAGGAGCGCTCTAAATATTCCGGAGCATTGGATGCTTATCGTATAGGCAGGCGTGCCTTGGGCGGATGGAAGGAAGTGGTCGCTGCTTGGAGTAAGCCTGAGTGCCAAGGCTGTGAAGATCGAATTGATGTCGCCCGTACCTTACAGTCCGATCCTGAGATCAAGAAATTCGGGGATATACAGCTTTTTGAAGCCTTGGCTCAAGAGGACGCCTTGTGTGTTTGGCATAAAAACGGAGATGTAGAGAAAGCTTCCGATCCCCAGCCACTCCTTGACTACGCGGCGGCGTCAGACGCAGAATTCAAGAAGCGCCGATTCAAGGTGCCTGCTTATCGACATCCCGACGCTTTGTTGCACCCCGTATTTTGCGATTTCGGAAATTCCCGGTGGGAAATTCGATACAACGTACATAAACCGAAAGGGAAAGCCTCTCAAACTTTGCCCCAAGATCAGGTACGCGGACTGTCTATGAATCTCCTGACGGGGACACATATAAAAGCTCTTGAACTCAAGTGGCAATCGAAACGACTGGCGCAGGATCTTGCGATCGACCAACCTGACGGTGAAGGCGAAGTCGTTCAGCTTTCCCGTGCCGACCGATTGGGCCGCTCTGTTGGTGGTGCAGGCAAAGACAATAAGATCCAAATTATAGATCTTTTCGGTCAAAAGGATTGGAACGGCCGCTTGCAGGCGCCGCGGCGTCAGTTAAATGCGATGGCTGCAGTAAGAGACAATCCCAAGCTTTCCGATGAAGAGCGGCGCTTGCGCTTGGAAAAGATGCAAGAGCAGCTGCAGTGGTTGATCACCTTTTCTGCAAAACTTCAGCCCCAAGGGCCTTGGCATGATTATAGGAAAAAACTTCAGCTTAAAGGGCAGCCTGATCGCTTTCCTTTTGCAGAAGAAAACAAAGGGCGCAAAGGTACCCAGGCAAAATTGATCCTTTCGCGGCTGCCCGGTCTGCGCGTGCTTTCTGTGGATCTTGGCCATCGCTATGCCGCTGCCTGTGCCGTGTGGGAAACTCTGAGTAGCGAGGCAATGACAAAAGCCTGTGCTGCCGCAGGACATAAACCCCCTGCACAGACCGATTTATACCTGCATCTGAAAGAACCGTCAGCGCTGCAGAAAAAGGGATTGAAGACTGCAAGAGACCGTACCGTCGTCTATCGGCGCATTGCGGCGGACTTGTTGCCTGATGGTAAGGTTCATCCCGCGCCCTGGGCGCGTTTGGATCGCCAGTTCCTGATCAAACTCCAAGGCGAAGAGGAAGGCGTGCGCAAGGCGTCCCATGAAGAAATAGGCATGGTTAATTGGATTGAATATACCCTTGGCCGCACGTCGCCGCTCATCGATAAACTCGTCGCTTCCGGATGGGGCAGCACCAACAAACAAAAGATGGAATTGGATGCGTGGAAAAAGCAGGGCCGCTGGATTCCTTCCGAACAAGATACAACACAGCTTTCGGAAGAGGAGCGTATTACAAAACCCTCTTTATCGGTCGATGATTTGATGGCGGACACGGTGCGTACAATGACCTTGGCGCTCCGCCGCCACAGCGACAGGGCACGTATTGCCCATTATCTGATCACCCATGAGAAGACCAGACCCGGCGGTCAAAAACTACCCTTGGATGATAAGGGGCGTGTTGATATCATAGTGGACGCCCTGGTCCTTTGGAATAATTTGTGTACCATGCGTTGGTGGAAAGATGAGAAGGCAAAGACCTTGTGGTCGAATCCTATCCTTCCCTTGGCACCGGATGCTTTGAAAAAGATCGATGAAGAGGCAGATTTAAAACGCTCCCGAAATCAAGATAAAAAGCGCAGGGAAGCATTGAAGCCTACTGCCGAATATCTCTTTTCCAATCCGGCGCTTGCAGAAGAAATTGCGGCGCACTGGAAAAAACGATGGGGAGAAGACGACGAACTCTGGAAAAAGCTGTTGCGCTCCTTTGGCGATTGGATTTTAGGAAAACATAAAGGAGGCAACCACCCAGCCTTACACAAGATGGGCGGCTTGTCTGTTAAGCGTATTGCGACCCTTACCGAATTTCGAAGAAAGGTGCAAGTGGGCTTTTACACCCGTCTGCGCCCCGATGGAACCAAGAGAGAAACAAAAGAACAATTCGGACAAAAGTCGTTGAATGCTCTTGAGCAACTGCGGGAACAGCGGGTGAAGCAGCTGGCGAGCCGTATTGCTGAAGCCGCATTGGGCGTGGGACGCATACGCCGTGCAGGCTTGATCTTAGATCCCAAGCGGCCGCAGACACGGGTCGATGCAACCTGTCATGCCGTTGTGATCGAAGACCTTACCAACTACCGGCCCGAGCAAACGCGGACACGGCGAGAAAATCGAGGCGTTATGGCATGGGCATCTTCGAAAGTCAAAAAATACCTCGAGGAAGCCTGTATCCTCCATGGTCTGCATCTTCGTGAAATATATCCCGCGTATACGTCCCGTCAAGATTCACGTACCGGCGCGCCGGGCATGCGCTGTCAGGATGTGCCGCTGAAAGACTTTATAGGCTCTGCCTATTGGAAAAATGAATGTCTTGGCGCCGGGAAGAAAAAAGACAGCCCCCGTCAACAGTATCTGATGGATCTTTACAAAAAGTGGGAACTTAAACAGGATGCAGCAGCTGCAGATAAGGTCACCCTTCGGGTGCCCATGAATGGGGCGGAACTCTTTGTTGCCGCTGATCCCGCGTCCCCTGCCGCCACAGGGCTGCAAGCAGATTTGAACGCTGCCGCCAACATTGGCTTGCGCGCACTCTTGGATCCGGACTGGCCCGGCAGATGGTGGTATGTGCCGTGCAGCGCCAAAGACGACAAGCCTGATTCCAAAAAAGTAGGCGGCAGCGAGGTCTTCAAAGGGGATCTCGTATTGCCTAAACAGGGCGATGACGATCTTGACGCAACAAAAGGAACTGCTAAAAAACCTGCCGCGGCAAAAGACATTGTGAATCTGTGGCGCGATGCTTCTGCCTTGCCCGTGGCAGCGGAAGAAGCCGGCCTGTGGCGCAGCTACCAAGACTATTATAAGGACGTGGAAAAACGGGTTGTCCGTATTTTGCAAGAACAGATGGATGCAACGTGGAAAGCTTTTGTAGATGAGGAGGATATTCCTTACTAAATAGAAAGGGGGATATATGGGTGAGAGTTTTTGGCCCGCAAGAAATGTGGCGGAGTATATCTACTGCCCAAGACTGTTTTATTACATGCAAGTGGAGGGCATTCAACTCCCCAGCCAAGATACGGAGAAGGGCTTGGCCGTTCACCGCCGTGTTGATCAGCCAAGTACCGGCCCAGCGGCGGGCGCTGCGGAAGAAGAAGATCCGGGGCGGCCCGCCGTTTTACGCAGCCTCGTCCTGTCGAGCCGCCACTTACAATTGACGGCAACCTTGGATTTGACCGAAATCGATGGGAAATATGCCGTACCCATTGAGTACCGGAAGGGGCGTCCTAAACGCTTCTTTGCAAAGCCGCCGCAGACGGAGGAGGAGGAAGACGATTTCAACCGAGCCGCCCAGGCGCCGCAGCCCTGGCCCATTGATCGTGTCCAAGTGGGGCTTCAGGCGCTGCTCCTCGAAGAGGCAGGCTATACGGTGGTCAAAGCGGTGCTCTATTACAGCAGCGAAAAATTAAAGCTCACCATTCCGGTCGATGATGCCTTGAAAGCAGAAGCTTTAGAAGCCCTTCAACAGGCAAAAGACTGCGCGGCGGGGGAGCGGCCTCTGCCCCTTGTCAATGATCCCCGCTGTCCCCGCTGTTCCTTGCAGCCCCTGTGCCTGCCCGACGAAATCAATTACCAGCGAACGCCCAAGCCCGGCGATGAATTGACACCACGCAAAATATGGCCGCCCCGCGATGATGGAATTCATGTGGTGGCGCAGCAGGAAGGCGTGAAGATCGGCATACGGGGCATGGAACTGCGCGTGACCGACAGAACAGGAGCCGTAGTCCGTACCATTCCTCTTGCCAACATTGAAAGTCTGTCCTTGCTCGGTCCCGTGCAGCTGACCACGCAGGCCCTTCACGCATTGGCGAACATGAACATACCCATTGCCTATTTGTCGGCTGCAGGACGATTGCTCGCCATCATTGATCCCCTCGATTCGGTCAGTGCCGCCATACGCCGCGCCCAAGTACGCCAATTTGATTGTGCCGAAAAGTGCCTCGAATTGACGCGTGCCCTCATTACCGCCAAGATTGCCAACCAGCGAACCCTCTTGCTGCGCAATCACAAAGGCTTGCCTGAAAATGTTGCCGATGAACTCGCCAAAGAAGCGAAGAGCGCAGCAGCCGCAGCATCGATTGAATCCATACGGGGACATGAAGGTCAGGCAGCCGCCCTCTATTTTAAACACTTTTCAGGAATGTTTAAAGGAAAGGTCGCCGAAGAATTTGATAACAACGGCAGACAGCGGCGGCCGCCGCCCGACCCCATCAATGCCTGCTTGTCCTTCGCCTATACCATGTTGACCCATGAATGCACGGCGGCACTGCGCACCGCACGATTAGAACCCGCTATTGGAGGATTTCATGTATCAAAACCCG
>Ga0265293_10000500_pt1 | contig 93382 bp, 88 predicted proteins | sample Munlanlewell138R_FD_192505 | JGI IMG/M metagenome (GOLD analysis project Ga0265293, IMG submission 192505) | Leachate microbial communities from a municipal landfill in Southern Ontario, Canada - Leachate well 138R | ecosystem: Engineered > Solid waste > Landfill > Unclassified | place: Canada... | reverse complement strand
ATGTGTAGGTATCTTTATCCTAAAAGGAAAAAAACTTGTTTATTATTAGCTTTTGTGAGAGCTATGAGTTTCATAGAACTTCAATCTTATTTTAACAATTTGATTGATAAATGTATTATACGAAGGAGTGTTATGAAAAAGTTCTATACGGTATGTCTTGCCCTTCTTGGGATGATTTTTTTCAGTGCGTGTGAGCAAAGCCAAACCAAGAAAGCACAAGTAGTTGAAGTTAAAGAGTCAACTCCTGTTCAACAAAGTGTAACATTAACCTCTTTGGATGAAAAGCGTTTTGAATTAAGTTTTTCAAACAATGTTTTGGTTTCAAAAGAGTTAAATGGAAAAATTACACTGATTAATTTCTTTGCAACATGGTGTCCTCCTTGTATTGAAGAAATCCCTGTGTTTAATAAATTGTATAAAGAACATCGAGATACCTTTGAAATTGTAGGAGTTTTGTATGAAAAAGATAAAAGCAAAGAGGAGATTTTAGCTTTTATTAAAGAGCATAATATTCAATTTCCTGTAACTTTGGGTGAAGAGAACTTTGTTGCAGCAAAAATGTTTAATGATGTTAAAAAAATACCAGAGAGCTTTTTGTTTTCTAAAGAGGGCTTTTTATTTGAAAAATACGTGGGTGTTGTCAATGAAAAAATACTCGAAGAGTATCTAAACGCCAATAAATAAATGTAAAGAAGTAAAAAGGAGTTTTCCTTTTTTACTTTTTACTAAGATCCTTAAGTAAAGGTTCAAGTTTTGCTTTAAGTGTTTCTGCACTAAAAGGTTTAACAATATAGTTGTTTACACCACTTTTTAACGCTGTTACAACTTCCGATTTTCCCCCTTCTGTTGTAATCATTAAAATAGGGGTTGTAGCATATTTAGGAAGTGTTCTTAGGTTTTTGACCAATTGCAGACCATTCATTTTTGGCATATTCCAATCGGTTAAAACTAAATCATATTTGGTTGATTTTAATTGCCCTAAAGCATCCATACCGTCAACTGCTAATCCAATATAATCTTCGTCAATTCCAATTTGTTTTACAACACTTGAAATGATTCTTCTCATTGTTGAACTGTCATCAACTATCATAACTTTTATATTCATTTCGTTTCCTACAGGAAGATAAGTATTTACTGTGTAAAAACTTTTATTTATACAAGTAATTATTATAGCATTATAATATTTAAAAACTTAATAAAATAATTATTTTCTTTAAAAATAATTAATTCTTTGTAAAAAATTAGAAATAAATGAGAAAGATATAAGAACTTAGCGAATTTCTTGTTATTTTTAATAAAGGACACCTCTAAAAATTAGAATACCTATAAATAGTACAGTAAGGTATAAGGTTTTAAAAAAAAGAGGTAAAGGACTAGCCGTAGCTAATTTGAGACTCTTTTTTTTAAAAGATTGTGCCTTAATGTACTACCCTTGGGGCGACAAATGAGTATTCCTATCTTAAAGAGTTTTAACTTGAATTACTATAAGTAGTCCTACTTTAAAACTCTTTAACCTAGAAACACTCCTTTGTCGTTTATAGGCGTTCTAATTTTTAGAGGTGTCCTAAAGAAAAAGTTGGATATATTAGGTTCAAAGGAGTTACAATGAGTTACATTAACATAATTTTAGTGATTTTAATAATTATGGCCGTGCTACTGTTTTTTTTGAAAGGTAGAAAAAAAACAGCAAAAAAACCTGCTTTTATGAAAAAAGATGAAATTATTGAAGCCTATAAACAGCAGATGCAAACAGTGATACAAACGTATCAAAACGATGCGATACAATTAAAAGAAAAGAAAATCAGTTTGATTAAAAAAATCAATCAAGAGTTAAATAAAAATATCTTTTTCAATCAAGAAGAAATAAAGAAAATAATTTATGAACTCACCGTAATGTAACTTTATTTATAAATATAATTGGATATAATAATTCTATAAATAAGATTAATTTTTGGAGGTGTAAGATGCAATTAAAAGGGGTAAGTATAGACTTTAATGACAGAAAAACCTGTGGACTTCTGCCTGATTTGTGTTTAAAATGGGATGAAAAATACGATGAACTTGAAGATAATGAAGAGTTATTAAAATATTGGGAAAATAACCTCAATACAATCACTGCCCAAACGCACAATATTGTCAGTGGAAATGTTGGGTCTAAATCAATTATCTTTTCCCATGATGAAAAAGCCATAGCTTTGATTAAAGAGGTGTTTAAAGAATTAGCGCTTGAAACGATTGAGTACGATGATATCATAAAGTGTGAACACTGTTTAGAGTATGATTATTTAAATAAAGCGTTTAAAAAAGCGTAAAACGTCAGAATTTAATTACAATTTAACGTAAAATAATATACTCTACGAAAAGATTATAAAAGGTTTTTAACACAATGGAAAAGATTGAAGCGGTACATGTATTAAAATTAAATTTTTTAGAAGTTTGGAAGAACATCTCAGAAGAAGAGACACAATCTTTAATTACCTTTACCAATACCGATGTAATAGAGAATAAAATTAAAAATTATTGCACGGACACTTTTCCTTTAGAAAAAGTTATATTAACCTTTCATGCGTATGCGTCGATTGCCTATTTGTCCGCCGAACTTATTGTCAATGCTAAAATTTTTTTGGATATTAAAAAAGAAAAGTATATTCTTTTGGCTCGAAAGATTATTGACAATACCTTAATGTTCTGCGTGGTTTATTCCAATATTAAAGAGTTGAGTCAATATCCTGCTTTGGGAATTTCTGTTGATAATATGATTGAATTTCTTGAAAGCAATACCTCCATTGAACAACTTAAAAAGTACTATTCTTCTCACCCCAAATAATCATATTGTTGTCTTAATTTTGTTATAACTTGATATTATGTAAGATAGTATTGTTGTACCAATTAAGGAGCAAAAAATGAATAATAGCATCAAAACAGAATTAGAAGATATCCAAAAAGAGTTAGTAAAGAATGGAATTTCAAGACGAGAAGCGATTAAACTTTTTGCCGCTTCAGGATTGCTAATGACGGCTTCAAGTCATGGGGAAGCTCAAACACTCAATGCCTCTTCCTTGAATGCAAAGATTGTTATCGTAGGGGGTGGATTGGCAGGTATTGCAACCGCTGCACGTTTAAAATCAATGGCATCCAGTTTAGATATAACGCTTATTGAACCCAATTTAAAATCAGCAACGTACCAGCCTGGCAATACCTTTATTGGAGCAGGTTTATACCAAAAAAGTGATGTGTTGTACAATACGGTTGATTTTTTACCCAAAGAGGTTACGTTTATCCACGATAAAGTCATCGATTTTTATCCTGAGAATAATCAAGTTGTTACAAGCCAAAAAGAGGTTATTGGGTATGATTTCTTAGTTATTAGTGCAGGGATGGTATTGGACTTTGAAAAAATCAAAGGTTTAGAAGAACTGCAAGAGATGTATACCGTTGATGAAAGTTCCAAAATCAATGATTTCTTTAAAGATACAATGGTCAGTACCGTTTATAATGTCAACAGTGCTGAACAAACATGGAAAAATATGCAAACAATTATGGAAGAAGCTAAAAAAGGAAAGGCATTAAAAGCGATTTTTACACATCCCAATACCGCCATTAAATGTGGAGGTGCCCCTAAAAAAATGATGTATTTGATGAACGCCCGACTTGAAGAGGCAAAAGTACGAAAAAATGTCGAGTTAAGTTTGTATGCGTATCCCAGTAAAATGTTTGCAGTTAAAGAGTATGAAGAAGCCATCATCAAACAGTATGAAGAGCGTCAGATGCTGTGGCATTTAAATCACAACTTAATTGAATTGAATTTAAAAGATAAAATTGCTACATTTGATAAATCTTGGCAAGAAAAAGGGGAGTATGACGAAGATTTGGAAGAGTATGAAATGATTGAAAAACATGAATATGTTGATATTGCCTATGATTTTATGCACTTAACTCCTCCTATGAAAGCTCCCAAAGAGATTGCCCAATCAGAAGTGGCATCAGCCAATGGCTGGATTCCTGTCAATCAAGAAACCTTGCAACACGTTAAATATCCCAATATTTTTTCACTGGGCGATATTGCCGCCGTTGCATTAGGAAAAACAGGAGGAAGTGTCCGTAAGCAGTATAAAATTGTTGCCAATAACATTATCAGTGCGATTAAAAATGAAGAGCTCCAAGATAAATACGACGGTTATACGGTATGTCCTATTATTACGGATATTGGAAAAGTGATGTTAGCGGAGTTTGATTGGAGTATGAAGCCCACGCCTTCTTTTCCCTTAGACCCCACTCAAGAGAGATATGTGTGGTGGCTATTAAAAGCTTATATGCTCAAGCCTATGACACAGTATGGAATGTTAAGTGGAAAAATATAAAAAAGAGGAGAACTCCTCTTTTTTAAAACTCAGCACTGCCTACCCAGTTGGTGGGTTCTTGAATAAATGCCAAAATATCTTCTAAGATGGCTTTATGTTTAATCTCTTCTTGAGCAATGTTCATAAAAACCGTTTTTTCATCTTCATTTTCAAGCTCATTGGCTTTGTTTAAATAAAAACGATACGAATCGTCTTCTCTTTTGATGGCATCTTCATAAAATTTGATTTCATCAAGACCAAAATCCACACTGTTTTTTTCAGCTTTAAGTGTTTCAAATATGGTCTTAGTGTCTGTGGATATATCTAAAGCTTTAAAATCTTGCCCATCTTTGTCTCTCATACTTTTAAAGACATGATAATGTTTTACTTCTGCCTCTGCAAGAAGAGTAAATACTTTTTTTAAACCGGCATTGGGTGATTTTGAAGCCAACTCTTTGTAATACGCTTCACCGTCTTTTTCAACTTTCATTGCATATTCATAAACATTCATAATAACTCCTTTTAAGTTGGTATTAAATCTTAGCTAAGTTAGAATTTTATGTCAATATTATGCGGCTAAAAATTACTTGCCTTTGTTTTTATATTTTAATAACTCTTCTTCTAAATGGTTAATCACATCGTCTTTGTTATCAATGATTTTATACAGTTTGAGTTTGTCTTCATCATTTTCACCGATTTTCTTTTGTGACGCTTCAAGCTTTTCTGAAACGACTTCAAGACTGTTTTTATAATAAATGTTGTCTTGAGAAACTTTTTTATTCGTAGCACTGATTTTCCCTAAGACTTGTCCGGCTTCTTTGAGTTTGTTTTTCCATTTTCTGATTTCTTCATTTTTTTCTTCAATGGTTTGTGCCAACATTTTTTCAGCCAAAATACGTTTACTCGTTTGTGTTCGTGTAATTTCTCTTTCCGTTTTAACGGCAAGTTCTAAGTTTTCTATATCTTTTGCTAAAAAATTTTTGGCTTTTTCAATGGCTTCATCATAAATCTTTGAGTAGTTAAGTTTGGTCTGTTTAAGGGCATTTTTGGCTTTATGATTTAAAAGAATATGTGAAGTGACATCTTGTCTGAAACTCATATACTCAACGATGTTTCCTTCGTTGTCTTTAATGGGAAAGATTTTGGCATCCACATAGTAAGAACTGCCATCTTTGGCTTTGTTTTGAATATGTCCACTCCATACTTCTCCTCGTGTAATGGTTTGCCATAACTCTTCAAAAATCTCTTTTGGCATATTTTCATGGCGAACAATATTGTGTGGTTTGCCTATGAGTTCTTCTTGTGTGTATCCTGAAACTTGATAAAAAAGTTCATTGGCATAGGTGATACGTCCTTTGGTATCGGTTTTGGAAATAAGCAGTTGACTGTCGGCTGATTTTTGATAAATTTCAAGCTCTTGGTTCATCACATACATCAGTTTCATATCATAAATGGGACGCAAAACTTTAATTAAAATGCCCAAGTGGGTTTTATGTTGTACCGGTTTTAAGATATAATCGGCTGTTCCAAGTTTTAAACATTGCAGTAAAATATTGTCATTGGTCTTTTGCGTACAAAAAATTACAGGCAGTTTGTAACCGTCTTGGGCTCTTATACGTGTTATCATTTCAATGCCATTAAGTTGCGGCAAATCCACATCGGTGATAATCAAATCAATATGTTGTTTATGTTGTTGATATAAGTGAAGGGCATCAACCCCATTTTGGGCATAAAATACCTCTTTAAATAAGGCATTGTATAAGGACAAACTCTCTTGAGCTAATTGTTGGTCGCTCTCTGCATAAAGCAGCGAACATTGCTTTATAAGTTGTACGGCATTTTTCATGAGTTGCTCATTTGTGACAACTTTAATTAAAACTTTAATTGTAAAGTATAAACAATATTAATTATAAATAAACTTAATATAAATTAAAATAACCACTCGTTTGACAAATATATCAAACGAGTGATTTAAAAATAACGCTAAATGAAGAAAAGTAATGAATTATTCGTAAGCAATGGGTTGTAGGGGTGAGTGTTTAAAAGACTCTTTAATGGCAGCAGTAATACTGTTTTTATATTTGGGATTTTCACTGGGATTGGAAAATTGCAATTGATTAATAGAAAACTCAATTGAACGCTCTTTTTTATAGACAAAAGCAACCTTTTTGCCCAGTTTGACACTGTTGTCGTAAATCGTTTTGGCATACTCAAAAATATAAGGAAACTCTTTGGCATTGAGTTTATCTCCCCACGCAAAAAAGACAAACTTTCCATTGGGGATGAGATTTTGAGCATCTTGATACATGATGTCACGTTCAAATTCGGTGTTTAAATTGGAATTATATTTTTCCAAATCGGCATTAAACTTCATCAGCAACGTTGAAGCATTGATGTTTTTCTCATTTAAGTTAAAAAGATTTCTAAACTCTACAAGTTTTCCTTCACAATCTTGGATGGCATTTTTAAAAACGGTTAAGGTATTCTCCATTTTAAGTTCGACCATTTCCCCAAATTCATCAAAATCTTGTTCAAGTAAAAACTTGTTGGAATCAAAACCCAAAGGAGTCACAACGGGGTTATAAAAAAAGACTGTTCCTGCGATAAATTTTTTTCTCAGTTTGTGAGTTTGAATCATTGATTTGATCTCATCTGCGGTGATAATTTCATCTTCTTTGGGACAATAAAGATAGCTAGAAGTTAAAAAAACCTCTTCATATTTCGTTTCAAGTGTTCCAAAATATTGCATAATACGCCTTTATACTTTTTGAAATCTTAGCCAATTATTGTAGTAAGATGGCTTACAGTAAGAGTATTTTTAAAGTAAGTTAATTAATTCTTGCAAAGAATCGATAAAATAAGTGGCTTTAGAAAAATCATGAGTTTGAGTAAAATGATTTTTAACAACAGCACACTCTATTTGAGCATGGTAAGCAGAGGTCAATCCTCGTTGAGAATCTTCAATCACCAATGCCTCTTCTTTTTGGGCATTGAATTTTTCCAATCCTTTTAAATAAGGTTGTGGATGGGGTTTTGCAAATTCATACTCTTCAACACATAAGCTAAAATCCATAAAATCAATAATACCTCTGTTACGATGAATCAGTTCAAAATCGACTCGCCTTGAAGTTGTAACAACACCCATTTGATACTTTTTTGCCAACTCTTTTAGAACGTTTTTTACATTGGGGATTTCAATGTCTTCATGGGTTAAATAGTGTTGGTACAAGCGGTCACGTTTGATTCGACACTCATCGATAATACGCTTGGGTACTCCTTGTTTTTGAGCAATTTCCCACGCTGTTCCACCTCTTGCCATAATGCGTAAATACTCTTCTAAGGTAAGGGTTAAACCCAATTCTTTTTTCAAGATAGTTTCATTGGCTTTAAAATAGAATTGTTCGGTATCGACTAAAACGCCGTCATTATCAAAGAGTAGAAATTTTTTCACAGAAACCTTTAATTGCCTTTGTACTCTGGAATCAATAGCGTAAACTTTGCTCCAGTATAAGACTCATTTTCGTAAAAGAATGTCGTATTTTCTGCTTTAATAGTACCATTAAAATGTTTGGTTATCATTTCATAACACATATAAAGTCCAATACCAATACCTTGGGATTTGAACTTAGTGGTAAAATAAGGTTCAAATATTCGATTTAAAATTGAAGGTTTGATGCCATACGCATTGTCTTTTATTTCAATACAGATTTTATCTTTTTTTTGATAAATGTCTAAAAAAATCAACTTCTTTTCAAGTTTCGAGTTGTCAAACGCCTCTTTTGAATTATTAAAAATATTAATTAGCATTTGCATAAGAGCGTTTTCCATGCCATAAATTCGTACTTCTTGAATATGGGATATGACTTGAATATGATGAGCTGTAAATTGGGAAGAGACAATATTGAGTGTTTTTTCAACAGTGTGAGCAACATTAAAGATCTCTTTGCTCTTTTTTTGGTCAAAAAACTCTTTAAACTCTTCTATGGTTTTTGAAAGATATTGGGCATTGTCATCTATGAGTTTGGTAAAAGTGGTTAAATCTTCGTCGTGTAAATCACCAAATTCATGCTTTAAAAGTAATCCAGAAGAAGCAGTGGTAATGGTTGAAAGCGGTTGTCTCCATTGGTGAGCAATATTGCCAATCATATCGCCTAAGGCATTCATTTTGGATTGTTGTGCAATCATCATATCTTTTTCGTGGTTTTTGTGTATCTCTTTGGCAATCTTATTTTTATATTTGATAAACAACGTTTGTATAATTTTTGAGATATATAACGCTATAAATGTCAACAAAAGAGTAATCACAAAGCTGATAATGAGCATATTAATAATATATTCATCGTTGGCTTTATTTAAAAGCTCTTGTTTTTCTTGGATTTTACTGTTTAATTCATTTTCATTAAATCCTGCACCAATAAGGAAATTCCAATTTGAAACTCCTTTGATAAAAGAGGTTTTCAAAAATGTTTTCTCTTTGGGCAAATTGGGATCATAATAATTGATATAACCGTTTCCTTTTTGAGCTATATCAATCATTTGTTGGACAAAATATTTTCCGACTTTGTCTTGGTCGTATAAGACATTTTTCCCAATAAGGGTTTGATTTTTATTGCTGAGCATAGTGCCCTCATAATCAATAATAAAAATAAATCCATTTTGTCCAAAATTAATTTTGGGGGTATATTTGAAAATCTCTTCTTTTAAGGTTGTTTCAAAATCATCGATATAATACCCACTTCCTATAAACCAATCTAACCCATCAATATTTTTCAAATAACCAATTTTTTTCTCTTGATGGGTTTTTTCATTGGGTTTGTACCAGTACCACTCATAAAAAGTCTCATTTTTTTCTTTGATCAGTGCCACCATATCTTTAAACAAAAAGGTGCCGTTGGGGTCTTGTATTTCTAATACATTGGTATTTTCAAGTTGGGGTAAAAAAGGATGAAAAATCATTTCACCCTCTTTTGAAACGATAAAAAAGTATCCAATTCCATCATTGAAGCGTAAATCCTGTAAGCTTTTTTTGATGATTTTTTTGATGTTATTATGAGATTGATGTTGGTTTTGTCGGTAGATTTCACTGATAAGAGTATGCGCAATATTGACATTTTCTTTAATGTTCTTTTTTAAAAGTTGTGTCGTTTGTTCTTGCTGATGTAAAATAAAATCATACACTTTTTCCACTTCATTTTTAACCAACTCTTTATTGGTTTTAATAAATTCATTTTTGAGTTTTTTGATTTCATTGTTAAACGTATATTGATTGACCAAAAAGACCAACGCAATAATCAATGCAGAAAAAAATATGGTAATAATAGGAGGAGAAAATTTTAAGAATTTTAGAATATTCTTTTCACTCGCCTTTGGTTTCATGGGATTCTCCTAAGTTGAAAAATTATAGCATAAAAATCAATATGTTGTAAATAATAATAAATTCATTATTTTCGCTTGGCTTAATTAAATATTAAAATAATAAAGATATTTATTTGAGTAATTGTAATGTAACAATTTTATGGTATGATTTTGTTTCATTTTTACAAGATGAGGAAATGAGGAATTAAAATGACTGAAATGATTTTGAATTTTATAGAAACATCTATTTATGTTGGCTTGAGTATGGCATTTTTCCTTACCTTGTTTTACATGTTAACCAAACTCAACAAAGTCACTATCTCAAGAAGATTTCTCAAAAAAGGCATTAAACTTAAATGCATCAAATGGAAACCTTTTGCTTCTACGGGTTTTACCTTATGCAATTTAATCAACCGACGCTTTTATTTGGTTGAGTACATCAAAAAAGATGGACGGGTTTCAAAAACACGATTAAAATCCGTTTTTTTTATTTAGAACTTTCCTTTTTTATCATAATAAATTTATTACAAACTTGCTATAATCTCACAAATTTATCTTAAGGTGTAAAGCCTTTTTACACTTTAAACACTACAATACATCGGAGTTTTTATGGGTAGAGCCTTTGAATACAGAAAAGCAGCAAAAATGAAACGATGGGGAAATATGTCGCGTGTTTTCCCAAAATTGGCAAAAGCCATTGAAATGGCAGCTAAATCAGGTGTTCCTGACCCTGAAATGAATTCGGCTTTAAGAACAGCCATTTTAAATGCCAAAGCTGAAAATATGCCAAAAGCCAATATTGATGCAGCAATAAAAAGAGCGAGTGGAAAAGATGCCGCTAATTTCGCAGAAGTCAATTTTGAAGGAAAAGGCCCTCACGGCGTTTTAATTTTTGTTGAGACAGCAACAGACAACAACACCCGAACGGTCGCAAACATAAAAATGCATTTCAACAAATGTGGAGGTTCTTTAGCTCCCACGGGTTCTTTGGAGTTTATGTTTGACAGAAAGGCTATTTTTGAATTCAAAAAAACCCCTGAAATGGACTTAGAAGAGTTAGAACTTGAACTCATTGATGCTGGACTTGAAGAGATTGAAGAAGAAGATGGGTTGGTTTTAGCCTATGCCAATTATACTGATTTTGGAAATATGAACCATAAATTTGAAGAGTTGGGCATTGAGTTGATTAAAGCTGAATTAAAACGAATCCCCAATAATCCACAAGAGTTTACGCAAGAACAACAAGACGATATGGCAAAACTGCTCGAACGACTCGAAGATGATGATGACGTTCAAGCCATTTATACGAACATTGCTTAACGCTTAAAATACATAGGAAAATCCTATGTATTTTGAAGTTTTTTAATCAATGCTTTGATATTTTCAATGCGTGTATCGGAATTGGGATGCGTGGAGAAAAACTCTATGCCTTCGCTTTTTCCATTGCTCATATTTTCCCAAAATTTAATCGCTTCATTAAGATTGTATCCGGCTTCTTTCATCAAATAAATGCCAATCTCATCGGCTTCATTTTCTTGCATTCTTCCATAAGGCATCAGCACACCATATTGGCTTCCTAACCCAAAAGCGATATTAAATGTTTGTGTATATTGGGAACCTTGTGACCCTAAAACAATATTTCCTGCTGTTTGCACACCTTGTGCAATCATACTCGTACTCATTCGTTCTGCTCCGTGTCGTGCTAAAGCATGAGCAATTTCATGTGAAATAACTGTGGCGAGTTGGTCATCATTTTTTGCCACACTTAAAATACCTGTATAAACAACCACTTTTCCTCCTGGCAGACAAAAGGCATTTTTCTCATCGTTTTGTACCAAAGTAAACTCCCAATTAAAATCAGGACGTTTGGCAACTTTGGCAATACGCGTTCCAATCTCTTTGATTTTATTGGCTTCTTTGGTTTGGGTTATAACTTTAGATTGGGCTAAGGTCTCTTTATAGGATTGTTCACCTAAAGATAACTCTTGTGTTTGAGAAAGCAAAATAAGCTGATTTCGATTGGTGTAAGGTGTTTTACTGGTACAACTGGTGAATAAAACCAGTGAAAGTACAAAGAGTAAAAGATGTTTGAGTTTCATGGAGTCTCCTTTATAAATTCAATAATTGTATCAAAAACACGTTTAGCATTTTTCCCTTTGATAATGACATGATTATAAAATTCAAGAAAGTACAATTTTTTGTGAAGAGATGCTACTTTTTCATAAATTTCATTGGCACTTTTGGGATTAACAACGGGGTCAAACGTGGCTTGAATAATCGCAATGGGCAACGTAATATGTTTTAATTGCGAGGCGGTTTCATTCATAAGCAAATTGAGTTGATTAATGGATTTAATATAGTGTTTATCGTAATTAATCTCAGGATTTTCAGCTTTGTTTTCGACATACTTTTTTTGATAAGTTTCGCTATTAAATGATTCAACCAAATCATTCCAAAAATTAATCGCGGGAATAAATGTTTTAATACGAACATCATTGAGTTGCAGTGCGGCGTTGATACAAATAATCCCTTTAAGTGTAGGAAGATTTTTTTTAGCACTTAATAGTGCCAATAAACCACCTGTTGAAAACCCTACGATATAGATTTTCTCATACATTAATGTGGCAATAATTAATGCTCTTGAGACACTTTCATACCAATCTTGCCATTTACAATGTTTTAAATCTTTTGGCGTTGTACCATGGCCTTTAAGCCTTGGGGCATAAACGTTAAAGCCTTTTTTATTTAAATAAGTGGCCAATTCATTGACTTCTAAAGGAGCAGAAGAAAAACCATGCAAGGCTACAATACCTGTTTTAGACTCATGAGTTTGCACAAAAAAAGGCTCACCCACATGTTTGGGTTTGAGTTTTTCATCTTGTGAATAGCGCAAATAGTCTTGTAAATATTCATCTTTTTCTTGATTAATTAAATGGATCAATAACATGGCATTAATGTCATTAAAAGGCAATTGACAATAGTGTTTTACCATACTGGTAACTTCATCAATAATCATCACTTCATTTAAAAAAACTTTTAAAATATTTTTTAAACGAATCGTATCATGGGTGTATCCTTGAAGAAGGTTTTCTTTACTAATAACATAATTCTCTTGTGTTTGTGTGACGATTCCATCATTTTGTGCCAATTGTAAGATTTCTTCAAAGGTTTCATACCTTTCAAAAGAGATGAGATTGATAAAATTCTTTTCAATGTCTTCATCGTATTGCATGGAACTGTTTTTGATTTTGTGCGCAATTAAATATAAAAGACGTTTAAAATGGAGTTGATTGATATAATCATTAGGATAAAAATATAAAATGGCAACAAAGAGATGATCAAAACGAATGGTGAGATGCTCATAAATTTGTTTCATAAAATCGTAGGTAATTTTATACCGAAAGGTATCAATAAGCAAGTCGTTATTGACATGAGTACTGTGAGGCTGTTTGGCTTGAGAAGTGATCTCTTTCATCCTCATTGCGGGAAGAATATTGATAATAATTTTTGAGTTTAAAACAATATTGCTTTCAATCTCAATCTCTTCTTTAAAACTCTCATTGATATCATTAAAAATGGTATTGGCAATTTGAGATAAAAAGTTTTTTCCTGTTTTAATGGGGGCATAACTGATGTTAATAGGAACAATGAGCGTCTCTTCTTGGCTCACATCTTCAAGCATATAGGTAGTTTTAAATGCTTCAAGATTGTCAATACGATTTTCAAAATAGTCCTCTTTTAACAGTTGTGAAAACAGCGCAAAAAAAGCAGCTCCCGTGTAAACTTTTTCACTGTGACCATCGATTAAAACACAATAGTGATTCTCTTCTTTAATAATATGTTTGCCTTTAACCATTTGTCCTTCAGGAAAAATCATCCAATCTTTGTTTCCTTGTAAAATATCACTTAAAATGATGTTATTGCGATTGGGTGCTGATTTGGGTAAAGCTCCTAACTCTTTTAAAATATTGCCAAAATAGTCAAAAATTGAGTCATCGGCAATAACCCCCACTTTTCGTTGGGTAATGTTATACAAAGCATACGGCACAATTAAAGCTTCAATTCGAGTAAAATGGTTGGCAACAAAAATTTTAGGGTGAGTTAAAGGGATGTTTTCTCTCCCTTTAATCTCAATATTGGTGGATAAAATTTTCTCAATAAGTTTGAGAATATATCCCCCTGAATCAATCAATAAATCGTTGTGCAAACCCATATTACTTTTGTTCCTTATAACGTTTATTATCAAAAGCATCTACGTGGATAATCTCTTGTTTGGCTTTGTATGCTTTAAGTATCTCTTGATGCTCTTTGGGTGAAAGTATCTCTTTTTCTAGGGCTTGTTGCAATACTATTTCATAACGATTGTGTTCGAGCTCATTGGCTTTAAGGGCTTGTTTTATTCTGTGTTGAAGTGGTTTGGTTTGAGTATTGAGCTGTAAGGCGTATTGAAGTTTGTACAAGGTCTCTTTTTTATTATTACCCACAAACAATCCATGGCACAACTCATCTAACACAGTGGGCTGTTGGAGGTGTTGTACAATTTTTGCATTTAACGCATGAGAAGGTTTTGTTCCAAAGGGATTGATTTTAATGACAGGCAACAGGTATTTAAAAAAAGGCATATTGCCAACAATTTGTTCTTTGGCTTCTTGAATTTCATTAAAGCCATAATCACAAATATACTCCACTAACGCTTTGTGTTCCTCTTTAGGATTATTGTCAAACTCTCTTAAAACAGAAGTGATTAAATAACACCATGATAAGATATCGGCAAATCTGGCACTGATACTCTCTTTTTTCTTAATATTAGCGCCCCAAAGCGCCAAAGAAAGGTTACTTAAAAAGGTAAAATCAGAACTTACCCAAACGAGTTTTTGTTTTTGACGTTTAAAACTGCCTTGCGTTTGAGCAATATATCCTCGAGTAAAATAGTAGGCCATTTTCTTTAAAAAAGCCGTATTGACCAATCCTATATGAGAAAAAAGCAGTTCATCAAACTTTTTTGTATCCTCTTGTTGTAAGGCCTGAACTTCCTTGTATAAATAGGGATGGCACTTAATGAGTCCTTGCCCAAACTGCATGAGGTTTCGAGTTAATATATTTGCACCTTCAACCGTAATTGAAATGGGCAAAGCAAAATAAGCATGAGCCAAAAGGTTTTTTTCACCTCGAATAATAGCAGCACCTCCTAAAACATCCATCGAATCGTTGATAAGGGTTCTGAAATTTTCTGTGGAATGATATTTCATAATGGAGTTTACCACAGCAGGTTTATTGCCATTATCAATGGCATCAAGCGTATAATTTCGTGCTGCATTTTGCAAATAAGTCAAAGCAGCTATGTGCGCAACTTTCTCTTCTATTCCTTCAAAAGACGCCAATGGCAAACCAAATTGCTCTCGCAGTTGTGTATAGGAAACCACCGTTTTAAGGGCGAGTTTACTGCCACCTAAACTGACACTGGGAAGTGAAATACCTCGTCCAATACTTAAAGACTCCACCAACATTTGCCACCCTTTGCCAATGCCTGCTCTTCCTCCAATAATATCTTCAAGATCAATAATCACATCTTTTCCAATAAGTGGAGAGTTAATAAAAGGAATGCCCAACGGGTCGTGCCGTTTTGAGTTATTGACACCTTTGAGTTTTGAATGGACCAATGCAAATGTGATGCCTAACTCTTTTTCTTCTCCTAAAATGCTTTCGGGATCTTTGAGTTGGAATGCCAAACCAATGAGTGTGGCAATACTGCCTAAGGTGATGTAGCGTTTTTCAAAATTGAGTCTAATTTTGATATGGTCATTTTCATCTTTAAAGAGTTCTCCATAAGAAGTAATTGATGTGGCGTCACTGCCTGCATTGAGTTCTGTGAGTGCAAAACACGGTACTTCTTTGCCAATGGCTAAATTTTCAAGATAGGTGTCTTTTTGTTCTTGGGTACCGTGATTTAAAATCAATTCAGCCGGTCCCAATGAGTTGGGTACCATAACGGTAATAGCTAAAACTTGCGATCTTGAAACCAATTTCTCAATGATTTTAGAGTGAGCTGTGGCACTAAACCCAAGACCTCCATACTCTTTGGGAATAATCATTCCAAAGAATTTTTTACTTTTTATATATTCCCACGCTTCTTGGCTTAAATCTCTTTGTTGGAAAATCTCCCAGTCATTTGACATGGCACACAGCTCTTCTACTTCATTGTCCAAAAAGGCTTGTTCTTCAGGGGTGAGTTGAGTGATTTTTTCATTTTTTATTTGGTCAAAATCGACTTGTGCTTTAAAAAAATTGGATTCAACCCATGATGTTCCTGCTTGAAGTGCGGCTTCTTCTGTGGGTGAAATTTTAGGAAGCAAACCCTTCTTTTTGACCAAATCTACAATAGTTTGAGTGAGATATTTGATTCTAAACTCTTTATTAATCAAAAGAACGCCTAAGGCAATAAAGGGTATAAAAAATAAAAATCCCATATCAAAGACAAAAAAACTGTACAATCCAATAAAAATAAACCAACCCAATAAAGGAAGATTGACAAATCCCAATGCTAAAATAATGACAATAAAGATTAAGAGTTCCATAATTTTTCTCCTGTATAAAATGTCAGATTCTCTTGTTGAAGTTGATACAAAAGAGAACTGGGTTTAAAACGATTTCCATGACTTTTTTCAAACTCTTCGAGTTTTTTAATCACATAATCAATTCCTACACTGTCAGCATATTTTAAAATCCCTCCTCTAAACGCAGGAAAACCTGTTCCTGCAACCATGGCAAAATCTAAATAAGCCGCATGGGAAATGATATGTTCTTCCAAACAACGACTCGCTTCATTGACCATAATAAATAAAGCCCGATCCAAAATATCTTGAGTGGTGACAACTTTGGTGCTTTTGACTCTTTTGGTAATGGCGTGATTGACTTTTTTATTCTCTTTTTTAGAGTAAATATAAAACCCTTTTTGGCTTTTTTCTCCTAAGAGTTTTAAATCATTATGCACATAGGTTAAAATATCACACACTTTCATGCGTTCGCCGTAAGACTCTTCTAAAATGGTGGCAACTTTATAGCCCACATCAATGCCCACGACATCAGCTAATTCAAAGGCACCCATGGGCATTCCAAACTCTTTTAGGGTGGCATCAATTTTTTCAATGCTTGAACCCGTTTGCAAAATATAACCCGCTTCATTGATGTAAGGAAGCAACACTCGATTGACCAAAAAACCCGCACAATCGTGAACCAAAATAGGTATTTTCCCGCATCGTCTTAAAAATTCAAAGCTCTTTTCTAAAGTTGCTTTTGAAGTATGTGAAGAGGGGATAACTTCAACTAAAGGCATTTTATTGACAGGATTAAAAAAATGAACACCTAAAAAATTGGCTTTGTTGCTGATCTGTTGGCTTAACATTTCAATGGATAAAGAAGAGGTATTCGTCGCTAAAATGGCTTTTTTACTTAAACATTGTTCTAGGTTTTTGTACGTTTTGATTTTCTCTTTTTCATCTTCAACAATCGCTTCAAGAGCAAAATGAGTCAGTTTAAAGCCTTGATACTCTTGGGTATAGCTTAAATGATTGAGTTTAAACTCAACTTGTTTTTTGGACATCTTTTTTGTTTTGACAAAAAAATCATAGAGTTTAGCCACGTCATTTAAAAGAGTTTGAACCTGTTTCATATCCCGTAATTTGATTCGTACATCATTGGCATATTGGCTAAAAAGCCAAATAATGCCTTTGCCCATCGTACCGCTTCCCACAACAGCTGTTTGAGATATTTTCTCTTTGAGATGTTTGTTGTCATACTCTTTTTTGAGTTCTTGTGACGTTAAAAAGAGTTCAATTAAGTTTTTAGACTCTTTTGTAATGGCAACTTCACTGAATGTTTGTGCTTCAATTACAATGCCTTGTGGGTGAGGCATTTTAAACGTATGATGAATCACATCTAACGCAGCATAAGGACCAAAATATTTGGGGTGAACTTTTTGTTTCAGTTTTTCCAAAGCTTTTTTAAAAATAAATTCGCGGGTAAAATTACAATACTCCATCCATCGAAATGTTTTTTTGGGTTTGACTTTTTTATTTAATACTTTTTGAATAAACTCTTCAGTTCTAAACTCACTGTACCCTTCGGCAAAAAACTCATTGACCAAGCCAATTTTATGAGCTTGTTCGGCATTGAGTTCTTTGGCTTGTAAAATCATTTCTAATGAGTTAATTAAACCAATTAATTTGGGTAAACGTTGTGTGCCTCCAAATCCAGGGAAAAATCCCAATTTGATTTCGGGAAAAGAGAGTTTGGTCTTTTTGTTGCTGGTTGCCAAACGATAGGTACAACACAATGCCAACTCTAAGCCACCTCCCATACACGCACCATCAATCAAAGCAACACTGGGAAACGGTAGGTGTTCGAGTGTTGTAAAGATAGAGTCCACTTTGAGTAAATACGCATAAATCTCATCGGCATTTGTCATGGGTAAAATCTCTGTTATATCTGCCCCTGCAATAAACATATCCTCTTTGGCACTTTTAATTAATAGCAGATCAATATCACGGTTGGTTTTAATGGCATTTAAAACCGTTTCAAGTTGTTCTAATACTGATTTGGAAAGAGTATTTGCTTTTGAGTCTTGCCTATCAAAAATAAGTGTGGCAATACTATTTTTTATGGTGAGTTTTAAATCTGGTGTTTGCATTAGTTCGCCTCCAATAAAAATGATGCACCTTGTCCGCCGCCTACACACAAGGTGGCAAGTCCTGTTTGAAGATTTCGTCGTTTTAACTCTTTGAGTGCGCTTAAAACAATTCTTGCTCCGCTCATTCCTACGGGATGTCCTAAAGCGATTGCTCCACCATTGACATTAAGTAAATTCTCATTGATTTGCCCCAGTTTAGCACTGTTAAAGGTTTTTTGACAAAATTGCGTTGAATCAAAGGCTTTAATGTTGGCAATGACTTGTGCCGCAAAGGCTTCGTTCATCTCAATTAAGTCAATTTGTTTCAAATCGATTTTGGTTTTATCAAAGAGTTTTTTCGTAGCATAAATAGGACCTAAGCCCATTTTATGAGCTTCTAATCCTGCATAGGCAAAATCCTTGATGTACCCCAAAGGTGTAATACCCAATGCTTTGGCATGGGATTCACTGCAAATACTTAACATACAAGCCCCATCGGAGATTTGAGAAGAGTTTCCCGCACTGACCGTTCCGTTTTCTTTGTCAAAAAAAGGTTTGAGCTTTTCTAAGGCTTTAAGTGTTTGATTAAATCGAATACCATCGTCGTCGTAAATAATAGAATCATTGCTGGTGATAATGGGATAAATCTCCTCTTTTAAAATCCCACGTTCAGTGGCTTTTTGGGCTTTTAAGTGAGAGTTTAAGGCAAATTGGTCTTGTTCTTGCTTGGAAATTTTAAACTCATTGGCTAAAATTTCAGCGGTTAGTCCCATAATTTGACCACTAATGGGATCGGTTAAACCTGAGACTAACCCAATAACGGGTTTTAAAAAATTGGGTCGAAAGTTTTTAAGTACAGCTAATTTGGCTAAAATGGTTTTGCTGTTGGATAAACCAATCATTAAATTACGCAGATTATCACTGTATAAAATAGGAATATTGCTCATGGATTCTACGCCACCAACTAAATAGAGTTTTCCCTCACCGCTGTGAATACTGGCAATGGCAGAACTAATGGCTTGCATTCCTGAAGCACAATTTCGATGAACCGTGTAAGCTGGAGTAGAAATGGGAAATCCTGCTCGTGAAGCCAATATTCGGGCCATATTTGCAGCATTGGCGGGTTGAGCGACATTTCCTATGATGACTTCATCGTACTCTTTATAATCAATGCCAATTTGAAGTACCAACTCTTTGGCAATAATTGAACCCAAGGTATCGGCTTGAATATGTTTTAATTTTCCATACGCTTTGGCAACGGGGCTTCTAAGACCTTGTATAACTGCAATTCTTTCTTTCATAATCGTGTTCTCCTTAATACATTGTCTCAATGACAGCATGGTAGATTTTTTCTACTTCATTTTTTCGTATTTTCATAGAAGGCGTAAGTTCTCCTGTATCAATCGAAATTTTTTGCGTAATCAGCGAATATTTAACCACTTTTTCCCATTTGTTTAAATCATAATTGACGCTATTAACGTGTTTTTGAATCAACTCTTGTATGCTTTTTGAGGCATAAAACGTTTCTGCGTCAATCCCTTTGGCAACTTCTTGGTTGACAAACAATAAAGCAGAAACATATTTTCTATCATTGGCAATGACAACGGCATAGTCAATATAGTTTGATTTGGTCAACTCTTGTTCAATTAACACAGCATTGATATACTCACCCGTAGAAGTTTTAAGCAACTCTTTTTTCCGACTTTTAATTGTAATATAGCCTTCGTCGTCAATACTGGCTAAATCACCTGTGTGAAACCATCCCTCTTTGTCGATGACTTCTTGGGTTAAAAGAGGTTGATTTTTGTACCCTTTCATAACGCCTGGACTTTGCACAAGCAACTCATCATCACTGGCCAATTTGATTTTGACACTCTTTAACGCTTTACCACACGTTCCTGCTTTGTTGTTTAAAGGATAGTTCACACAAATCACAGGAGATGTTTCGGTTAGTCCATACCCTTGATAAACAGGCAAGCCAATGTTTAAAAAAAACGTATAAAGTTGCTTGTTTAAAGCGGCACCTCCTGTGACGACAATCTCTAAATTGCCTCCAAAACTCTCTAAAAATTTTGAATAAATTAATTTTTTGTATATCATATCTAAAAAGGTATGTTCATTGGGGTTTTTATGCAAAGCTCTTTGAAATGCTTTTTGAGCAATCCATCCTTTTAAACCACTTTGCAATTGGACTTTTTCTTCTATTTTGGCAAATATTTTTTCCAGTAACCGTGGAACAACCGTAATAATATGGGGTTGCACTTGTTTCATTCGTTGAGCAATGGTTTGAACATCCTCAACAAAATAGATGGATAAATTATGACTGATATAAAAACTCATTACGGTTCGTTGAAAAATATGAGCCAAAGGTAAAAAGGAGAGGGCTTTATAGGAAGGTTTAATTTCAAAATATTCATTAATATCATAAAGCTGTGAAATAATATTGGCATGAGTGAGTTCAACCCCTTTAGGAGTGCCCGTATTTCCACTGGTATAGACAATACTAAAAATATCCTCTTTTTTAACGGCTTGAATCATGGCTTTTACAGCTAATGGATTTTTTAAAAAAAGAGTTACTCCTTTTTTGAGAAGCTCTTGAATGGTGATAAATCGTTTATTATTAGCCTTAATGTGGCAACCAATAATTAAAATCTCTTCGGGAATATCATAGATATAACGAGTATGATCGGTAAAAATGGTTTGAATATTGCTGTCTTGCAGTTCAAAATCAAAGTTCTTTTGTGAAATATCCTCAAATAAAGGCACACTAATGGCGCCTATAAGCTGTAAAGCAAAATCAAAAGCAAGCCAACACGGACTGGGTTTAGCAAAAAGTGCCACACAATCGTTTTTTTGTATGCCAATATCGTGAAGCGCTAATGCCAAATAATTGACGCGTTGTTCAAACTGGCGAGTGCTGATGCTGTGGTATTGTTCTTCACTTACATAGTTTAAAAAGTGTGGATTGTCAGGAAGTAATGTGAGGTATTCAAAAAGTTCTGCATAGGTTTCAAAGGCATAATTTTTCATGGTACTTCCTTGTATTACTCTAAGAGTTTTTATTATATCACGAAATGAGATAAAATCAAAAACAACTTTTTTGTAGTACAATTTAAAATAAACTTTATGTATAAAAGGAACATCATGCCATATCGAATTGAAAAAGACACCATGGGTGAAGTTAAAGTGAGTTCAAGTACATATTGGGGCGCTCAAACCCAACGCAGTTTGGAAAACTTTAAAATAGGGATTGAAAAAATGCCCAATGAACTTATTTTGGGCTTTGTTTATTTAAAATATGCGTGTGCTTGTTCCAATGAATCACTCAAATTGTTAGAGGCAAAAAAAGCCAATGCGATTAAAGAAGTGTGCCAAGAGATTTTAAAAGGAGAATATCACACTCAATTCCCTTTAAGTGTGTGGCAAACAGGAAGTGGTACACAAACGAATATGAACTTAAATGAAGTGATTTCAAGTTTAGCAACGCAAAAATTGGGCGATGATTTTAGGCAAAAACGCACTGTGCATCCCAATGATGATGTGAATATGTCACAAAGTTCCAATGATACCTTTCCTTCTGCTATGCGAATTGCTTTTGTTTTGCAATTGCAACAACAACTTTTTCCTGCAATTGAAAGATTGGAACGTTCATTACAACAAAAAGAAGAGGAGTTTAAAGAGATTATTAAAATAGGGCGAACCCATTTACAAGATGCTACCCCTTTAACACTGGGACAAGAGTTCAGTGGATATGCAGAGATGATGAAAAAAGCCAAAGAACAAATCAACGATGCCATGAAATACTTACAAGAACTAGCCATTGGTGGAACTGCTGTTGGTACTGGTATTAATTGTCATTGTGATTTTAGTGCATTGGTGTGTGAAAATCTTAATGAAATGACACAAACCCAGTTTAAATTTGTCTCTCACCCCAATAAATTTCATGGATTAACTTCTCATGATGGAGAAGTCTTTTTAAGTGGGGCATTAAATGCCTTAGCATCGAATTTGATGAAAATTGCCAATGACATAAGATGGCTGGGAAGTGGTCCAAGAAGCGGTATAGGAGAACTGTTTTTACCGGCAAATGAACCAGGCAGTTCCATCATGCCAGGCAAAGTCAATCCCACACAAGCCGAAGCTATTACCATGGTAGCAGTTCAAGTCATGGGAAATCACACGAGCGTAAGTGTGGCTGCGAGTCAAGGAAATTTTGAGCTTAATGTGTTTAAACCCGTTATTGCCTTTAATCTTTTGCAATCCATACGACTCTTAAGTGACAGTATGAACTCTTTTAGTGAACATTGCGTAGAAGGAATTTTGGCGAATAAAGAGAAAATCCAAGAACATCTCAATAACTCTTTGATGCTGGTAACAGCACTTAATCCTCATATTGGATATGAAAAAGCAGCATTAATTGCCAAAGAAGCGTACAAAAATTGTACAACACTCAAAGAAGAAGCTTATAAATTAGGCTTTTTAAGTTATGAAGAGTTTGATAAACTTGTGCAACCGCGAAATATGGTTTTCCCAAAAAAATGAGTTTAGGGCAGTTTTGTAACTTTTTACACCCTTTTTGTGTAACTAATTTAAACAATAAAAAAAACTTGTACAAAAATTACAATAATTGTACATACATAAAAAGTTCAATATGATATACTACTAGCACTTAAATAAACAGGAGAGATATATGAGTTTAATTGCTGATTATAAAGCACATACACAAGATAGAGCGAATGAAGGAAACTTACCTCCATTACCATTAACAGCAGCTCAAACTGCCGAATTAGTAGAATTACTAAAAGCAAGTAAAGTTGAAGAAGCTGACTATTTATTAGATTTATTTACCAACAAAATCAATCCGGGTGTTGATGATGCGGCTTATGTTAAAGCGGCATTTTTAAATGATATTGTACAAGGAAAAGTTGCATGTTCAGTTATTTCTAAAACTAAAGCAATTGAGATTTTAGGAATGATGATGGGTGGATTTAACGTAACTCCACTTGTTGATGCATTAAAAATTGATGAGGTTGCAAGTGCAGCTGCTGAGCAATTAAAAAATACAATTCTTGTATACAATGCTTTTAATGATGTAAAAGAATTAATGGATGCAGGAAACGCTAAAGCAAAAGAAGTGATTGAATCATGGGCAAATGCTGAGTGGTTTACTAATAAACCCGCTTTAGAAGAAGAAATTACATTAACTGTATATAAAATCCCTGGTGAAACAAATACTGATGATTTATCTCCTGCAACGGTTGCATTTACGCGATCAGATATTCCATTACACGCAACAGCAATGTTACAATCACGAATGGAAAAACCATTAGAAATGATGGCTTCATTAAAAGAAAAAGGACACCCTTTAGCCTATGTTGGTGATGTTGTTGGTACGGGAAGTTCTAGAAAATCAGGTATTAACTCTGTTCAATGGCACATGGGAAGAGATATTCCCGGTGTTCCTAATAAAAGAACAGGTGGGGTAGTTATTGGATCTATTATTGCTCCAATTTTCTTCAATACTGCAGAAGATTCAGGATGTTTACCAATCCAAGCACCCGTTGATAACTTAGAAACAGGTGATGTGATTACGATTAAACCATACGCAGGACAAATCTTAAAAGATGGTGCGGTTGTTTCTGAATTCACATTGGCTCCCAATACATTAACCGATGAAATGAGAGCAGGGGGAAGAATCCCTTTAATTATTGGAAAAGGGTTAACGGCTAAAGCAAGAGAAGCTTTAGGATTAAGTTCTTCAACTGCATTTATTACACCTGAGCAACCAGCTGATAACGGAAAAGGGTATACTCAAGCTCAAAAAATGGTTGGAAAAGCGTGTGGTGTTGCTGGTGTTAAACCCGGTATGTATGTTGAGCCAGTTGCAACAACAGTTGGTTCTCAAGATACAACAGGACCTATGACAAGAGATGAGATTAAAGAACTTGCAGCTCTTTCTTTTGGTGCGGATATGGTTATGCAATCATTCTGTCACACAGCTGCTTATCCAAAACCAGCTGATATCAAATTAAGACATACTTTACCTGATTTTATCAACTCAAGAGGTGGGGTAACATTGCGACCAGGTGATGGGGTTATTCACTCTTGGTTAAACAGACTTTGTTTACCAGATACTGTTGGTACGGGTGGAGATTCACATACACGATTTCCTATTGGTATTTCATTTCCTGCAGGTTCTGGTCTTATTGCATTTGCAGGTGTTACAGGTATGATGCCTTTAACTATGCCTGAGTCTGTATTGGTTAAATTTACAGGTGAAATGCAACCAGGTATTACGTTAAGAGATTTAGTTAATGCTATTCCTTACCAAGCCATCAAAGATGGTTTATTAACGGTTGAGAAAAAAGGTAAGAAAAACGTATTCGCTGGAACAATTATTGAAATCCAAGGTTTACCAGACTTAAAAGTTGAGCAAGCATTCGAATTATCAGATGCGTCTGCTGAAAGAAGTGCTGCTGCTTGTTCTGTGCAATTAAACAAAGAACCAATTATTGAATACTTATCTTCAAACATCGCATTAATTGAAAAAATGATTGAAGAGGGTTATGAAGATGCTAAAACGCTTCAAAGAAGAGCGGACAAAATGAAAGAATGGATTAAAAACCCAGAATTATTAGAGCCAGATGCCGATGCAGAATATAAAGCAGTTATTGAAATCGATTTAAATAAAATCACTGAGCCTATCTTAGCTTGTCCAAACGATCCCGATGATGTGGCAACATTATCAGAAATTTTAGCCGATGACAAACGACCAAAAAATATTGATGAAGTCTTTGTTGGTTCTTGTATGACTAACATCGGATTATTCAGAGCGTTAGGTGAAGTTTTAAAAGGTGAAGGTGAAGTACCTGCTAAATTATGGGTTGCACCACCAACAAAAATGGATAAAGAGCAATTAACAGAAGAGGGATACTATGCAATTTTTGCCGCTGCTGGTGCAAGACTTGAAATTCCTGGGTGTTCTTTATGTATGGGTAACCAAGCTCAAGTAAGTGAAGGCTCAACTGTATTCTCAACATCTACAAGAAACTTTGACAATAGACTTGGGAAAAACTCTAAAGTCTATTTAGGTTCTGCTGAAGTTGCTGCTGTTGCGGCACTTTTAGGAAGATTACCTTCGGTTGAAGAGTACATGAAAATTGTACCTCAAAAAATTACGGAGAAAAACAAAGATGGCGTTTATAAATACTTAAACTTCCATCAAGTTACTCCTGAACAATTAAGAAACTTAGTACACTCTTAATCGTTACACTTAAGCCCAACTCTTTGGGCTTAAGTCCTTTTTCTTCTCTTTTTAATCTCTCTTAACATCTTTTACAATATAATGAGTCAATTTAAATCAAAGGTTTATTTTGTCAACAAAAGAGAGTAAAAAAACATCTATTATCGAAAATTCACTTAAACTTTTTTCTCAAAAAGGGTTTTATAATACCACCATTCCAGATATTGCTAAAGCCATGAAAATGAGTGTGGGCAATATGTATAACTATTTTGCCTCTAAAGAAGAGTTAGCGAAATGTGCCATCAAATATTCTACGAATGTTTTGGCTCAAGAGTTAAGAGAAGTCAATAATTTAGAACTCTCTTCAAAAGAAAAAATCTTTGAGTTTACACGACGCTATTTTTCAAAAGTTCAAAAAAATCCCGAAATTATTGAATATTTTCTACGAGTCTATTTATCCAATCGTGAAGTCTTTTCCCAAGGGTGTGAAGGCTTTTTGTGTGTGGGAGAATTTGTAACCGAAGTGATGATTTTACTCGAAGAGGGTGCGAGTAAAAAAGAGTTTAGAGATCAAGACTTTTTTGCTGCTTTTGGTATGTTTATGGGAAGTTTAGGCGGATTTGCTTTTTTAAGTGGTGAAAAAGTCTTGGAAAAAGATTTGATGCAATACAGTGATTTAATTGCTGAAAACATATACAGAGCTTTAAAGTATGGGGAATAAACCTAAAGTAGTTTGGCTTCAAGCCCTTACGTGCAACGGCAATACCCAATCTTTTTTAAGTTCAAATGCAACTCGATTTGAGCATTTCTTAAATGCCTTTGATTTGGTTTATCATCCCAGTTTAACACATCAAATGACATTAAGCAATCTTCTTAATTCTTCTTTTGATATTGATTTCTTACTTGTTGAAGGGGCTATTACGGCTAATACAAACTTTTTCTCATTGGTCAATAAAAGTGTCAAAGATATTTTGCAACAACTTGTGCAACGCTCAATGTATGTTGTTAGTGTAGGCAGTTGTGCTTCATACGGTGGTATACATGCAAAATTTGAACGCAACAGTGACATCAGTGGGGTTCAAAACAGTTTGGATAATCTTTTACCTCGATCCCAGCATCCCATTGTGAATCTTACAGGCTGTCCTGTTCATCCTGAATGGATTTTACAAACACTTTTTACGCTTCAAACCAAAAAAAGTATTCAGCTGGATTCAACTCACCGACCTGTTGAACTTTACTCTCATTTGGCTCATCATGGGTGTGTGAGAAACGAGTATTTTGAATGGAAAGTAGAAAGTAAAAGCTTTGGACTCAAAGAGGGGTGTTTGTTTTATGACCAAGGGTGTCGGGGTCCTATGACACACAGTTCTTGCAATAAAATTTTATGGAATGACATCAGCAGTAAAACACGCGTTGGGATGCCTTGCATTGGTTGTACAGAGTTTGATTTTCCCAAAGAGAATCTATTTGAAACCAAAAAAAATATTGGTATTCCAGCAGAAGTGCCATTGGGTATAAGCAAACGAGCCTACCTCTCTTTGACGGGTGTGGCAAAAACATTTAAAATAGAACGACTTAATAAAAAGATAATCGATGAAAACAGTTGACATAATTGAACGAATAGAAGGAGAAGCCAAGCTTCATTTGTCTTGGAAAAATGGAAAAGTGCAAGATGCACATATTGCGTTTTTAAATTTTAGAGGCTTTGAGTATATGTTACAAAATAAACCCGCACTGGATGCTTTGGTGTATACACCAAGAATTTGTGGGATTTGTGGACAAGCCCATTTATATGCAACGGTAAATGCTTTAGAAAATATCTATTCTAATGCCAATATCCCTTTAGAAATCACCCCCAAAGCCAAAAGTTTACGTCAATTGGGATTAATCATTGAAATTATTCAAAGTCATATAAAATGGTTTTATTATTTTATTATGCCTGACATCAATCAGCAATCGCATCATTTTGATGAGAAATTTGTCCCTTTAAAAGGTCAATCATGGCTTAAAGCGCAAGAGGCTTCAAGCAGCATTGTCAAAGCTTTAGCAACATTTGCAGGACAATGGCCTCATACATCGTATATGATTCCAGGTGGCGTTGTGAGTGACCCAACGTTTATGGATATGATTTTTGTAGAAAATTATATTGATAAAGCCATCTCTTTTTTTGAAAAACAGATGGTTGGAGTTGATTTAAGCCACTATCTTAGCTTTTCAAATGCAGAAGATATCACACATATACAAGGAGATGTCAATCAATTTATCCAAATGAGTTTTGAGCAAGGCTTTGATACCATAGGACAATCGCATGACCGATTTTTTGTTATATCCGATGATTTAGGTTTTGCTAAGGGAAAAATAAAAAATAAAAATACCGTAAAAGTTGATTTAAATAAAATTGAAGAGAGCAGTGCCTTTACGTTTGAGTTGGATGTACAAAAACAAAAAAAAGAGAAATACACTTGGGCAAAAACAGTTAAATACGATAACTTATTTTATGAAACAGGACCACTCGCACGTGCATTAGTTCAAAACAGAAAACAGATTAAATCGTTGCATAAAGAGTATGAAGATACGATATTAACCCGAGTTATGGCAAGAGTTGATGAAATTGCTTTTTTATTGCATCAATCCAAAGAACTTTTGCAAAGTATTTCTCTTAATGAAGCCTCTTTTATTGAGCCTAAAATAGCTTTAAAAGAGATAGATGAGGGGTTTGGTTTAGGGGTAATTGAAGCAACTCGTGGTTCTTTACAACATAAAGTGGATATTAAAAATGGTTTGATTCAACGTTATGATGTGATTACTCCAACGGTTTGGAATTTAGGACCGGGCAATTCGTTGGATTATGGTGTGGCACAAAAAGCGATTATTGGGGTAAAATCATTGCATGAAGCCACAATGATTTTAAGAAGTTTTGATGTCTGTTCAGTGTGTACTACCCATTAAACGGCATTAGAAGTAACTCTATAACAATAAATAGCACCTTTTTTTGTAATATACTCTTTAAATAAATTCACACGAAACGCTTTAAAGCTTTTAATTTGTGTAATAATGAAACAGAAGATAAAATTTTTTTAAAAAATTAATTTCTTTAAATGAGAAATATTTTAAATTTGAAAAAAACTACTATAAAAATTAAAAAATGAATAATCATTCATAAAACTCCCTTTTTTTAATAACTCTTTAAAAAAATTGACATTGTTCAAAAAAAGAGTTAGAATTTAGCGTTACATAATTGTTATGACAATGCTATTTTAATGCTATGAATTGCTTCTAAATGGCAGTTTGCCTTAAGTTTTGTATAAGTGTTAAGTGGGTACTTTTTTAAAAGTAAATGAACATTCATATAGGAGGAGAAGATGGCGGCAGATTCGCAAGAGATGGTGAAAAAGATTTTTACACAAAAATCAGCAAGAGTGGATACGAATAAAGGAGAAGAGTATTATAACTCTCTTTATTCGAAAATGAAGAGCAGATTGGACTTTTTACAACAAAGCCCAAAGCTGAAAGAGATTGATATGACTGAGGTGGTTGAAAGTGAAGGGATAAACAGACGAGATTTTATGAAGTGGGCAAGTGCAACAACGGCTACACTTATGCTTCCTCCGATGTTTACGCCATTAGTTGCCCAAGCAGCAGAATTGATGAATCGTGTGCCTGTTATTTGGATTGAACTTCAAGATTGTGCAGGAAATACTGAAGCAATTTTACGTTCTTCTACTCCTACGGTTGATGATTTATTATTTGATGTTATCTCTTTGGAGTTTCAACACACTTTAATGGCCGCATCAGGTCACCAAGCTGAACATCAATTAGAAGAAGCGATGGAACACTTTAAAGGAAAATACCTTCTTTTTGTTGAAGGAGCCATTCCTTTAGCAATGAACGGAGGCTATGGTACGATTGGACCATCCGGTGAAACGTTTAAAGACCATTTGGAAAGATTAGCCAAAGATTCAGCTGCTGTGGTTGCTGTTGGAACATGTGCTACGTTTGGTGGTGTTCCTGCTGCTGCTCCTAACCCAACAGGTGCCGTTGGTGTTATGGATATTGTCAAAGGAAAACCCATTGTTAATATACCTGCCTGTCCTGCAAATCCTGCCAATATGGTAGGGGTTATTTTACACTTTGTGCTAACAGGACAAATTCCAGAACTTGACTCACTGTTACGACCTAAATTTGCTTTTGGTTACAGAATTCATGACAACTGTGAACGACGAGCGCATTTTGATGCAGGTGAATTTGTTGAAGAGTGGGGAGATGTGGGTGCTGAAAACAACTGGTGTTTATATAAAGTGGGATGTAAAGGTCCTATGACATTTAATAACTGTTCTATTATACGATACAACGATGGAGCAAACTGGCCAGTGGGAGTAGGTCGAGGGTGTATTGGTTGCAGTGAGCCTGATTTTTGGGATAAATATGCGTACGAACGACCTATGGCAGATGCCAATATTAAAGCACCAACCGGTGGCGTTGAAAAAACAGTTGATGAGTTTGGTTTAGGGTTATTAACCGCAACAACCGTAGGTATTGCAGCACACGCTGTTATTAGTGCTGTAGCAGGTAAAAAATCAGTGCATGGAGAAAATAATGAGTAAGAAACATATAGTAATCGACCCAATTACACGAATTGAAGGGCATTTAAGAATTGAGGCGGTAATTGATGAAAATAATGTTATTACCGATGCGTACAGTTCATCAACAATGTTCAGAGGAATTGAAGAGATATTAAAAGGAAGAGATCCACGAGATTGTGGTTTATTGGCAATGAGAATTTGTGGAGTATGTACTGGAACACACTATCAAAGAAGTATTGAAGCGGTTGAACATGCTTTTGGCGTAACGATTCCAAAAAATGCACGATTGGTAAGAAACTTAATGCAAGGTTCTTTGTACATTCATGACCATATTGTTCACTTTTATCACCTGCATGCGCTTGATTTTGTTGATATAACTAAAGCCTTAGAAGCGGATCCTAAAAAAACAGTAGCAGAAGCACAAAAATGGGCAAAACTTTCAGGTCAACGACCATGGAATGCCAGTGAAGATAATTATGCTGCTGTACAAGAGCGAGTCACTAAATATGTCAAACAAGGGCGTTTGGGAATTTTTGGAAATGCGTATTGGGGAAGTAAGGCGTATAAACTCACTCCTGAGCAAAACTTAATTGGGCTATCTCACTATTTAGATGCGTTAGAGTTACAAAAACAAATTGCCAAAGCACAAGCAATTTTTGGTGGTAAAAATCCTCATCCACAATCGATTGTTGTAGGGGGAGTGACGTGTGTTCAAGACATTAAAAATCCTGTAAGAGTAGCTGAGTTTAAAGATATTATTCAAAAAGCGACACTCTTTACCAAACAAGCGTATTTGCCCGATGTTTATATGGCAGGTACAATGTATGCTCAAGAGGCTTTAGATGGTGTAGGTGCTGGTATTGGTAACTTTATGTCTTTTGGTGATTTTAATTTAGATGATTTACCTTTTTATCAATCTAAAAAACTCTTTCCAAGTGGTGTGGTAATGAACAAAGATTTAAGCAAATTATATCCACTGGATCAAAGTAAAATTACAGAAGATGTTACACACGCTTGGTATGAAGGAACAACCAACCTTCACCCTTATGAGGGTGTTACCCACCCAAAATATACAGGGTTTGGTAAAAAAGAGGATGGCATTGCCTATTTAGATACTAAAAACAAGTACTCTTGGATTAAGTCACCTTTATACAATGACGAGAGAATGGAAGTTGGACCACTTGCTCGGATGATAGTTGGGGTTGCAGCGGGTGATGAGTTAATTAGTAAATATGTAACGACATTTTTGAAAAATGGAAACTTACCCACTGAAGTTCTTTTTTCAACCATTGGACGAACTGCTGCCCGTGCAATTGAAACAGAGTTGATGTGTGATGAAGTGTTAAAATGGTGTGATGAGTTAGCTTCAAATGTTGCCCATGGAGATTTAAGTACTTGGACAGAGTTTGATTTTGATAAAGTGGCGAAAAATGCTCAAGGTTTTGGAATGGCTGAAGCTCCACGTGGAGGATTGGGTCATTGGGTTAAAATCAAAGACGGAAAAGTAGAAAATTATCAAGCGGTAGTCCCATCAACTTGGAATGCAGCTCCAAGAGATTATAAAGAGAGATTAGGTGCTTATGAATCTTCATTGGTAGGTACAAAAGTGGTTAATCCTGATGAACCGTTGGAAATCATTCGAACGATTCACAGTTTTGACCCATGTATTGCGTGTGCGGTACATATTGTGGATACCAATGGAAAAGAGTTAAGCGTGTATAAGGTAGATCCATTAGGAGCAAGTCGTGGATAAATTCAAAAAGGTTGAGAGGATGACTCCAGCCATGCGAACCATTCACTGGATGAATGCGATTTGCATGGTTGCTGCAGTTGCAACCGGGCTTTATATTGGGCATCCCTATTATCAAACATTCATAGCAGATCCTGCAGTGGATAAATATGTGATGGCGTGGAATCGATGGGGGCATTTTATTGCTGCCATTATTTTCGATGTAACAGCAATTTTAATCGGATATTTGTATCTGTTTTCACGATTTGAAAAACCGTACAAAAAGATATTGCCAACCAAGAAAAACTTTGTGGAGTTTTGTGAAGTGTTTTTTAACTTAATTACGTTTAATCGAAGAAAAAAGTTTGATTCAACGTACAGTGACAGTTATAACATTATGTTTTTCACGTTATTTCATATTTTATTGGTCTTTATGTTATTTACAGGGCTTCAATTGTATGTTCATGGTTTAGCCTCAGGACACAGTTCTATTGGGGCTTGGTGGCCTTGGATATTGCATGTTGCAACCGATTGGACGTTGGATGTATTTGGTGGAAATATGGGTGTTAGAATTGCCCATCATACGGCAATGTATTTGATTTTGGTATGGGTGATGTCTCATATTTATTATCAAATTTGGCGAACCATTTTTTGGGGTGAAGGCGATATTAACATCGTTTTAGGTGGATATAAATTTATGCGAAAAGCCGATAAAAAAGAAGAAAAATAATCTTCTTCAAAACCGTTTTTTGTACAATGGGTTGTGGATAAACCATAACCCATTTTTTGTTTAAAAAAGAGAGATAAGCTATGAAAAATATTGTCATTGGTGTAGGGAATTTGTTGTTTAAAGATGAAGGCATAGGCATTTATGCTGCGAAGTTTATTGAAGAAAATTATACGTTTGAACCTTCAATTGAAATCATTGATGGAGGAACGCTTGGGTTTAAACTTATGAGTTATTTTCAAGAGTATGACAATGTTATTATTTTGGATACTGTCTCAATTGAAGACAATGCAGGTGAAATTTTTCGACTGCCTTCGGATGTTTTGTTGGGTTTAGGAAACTACAGAAAAACGGCCCATGAAGTTGAGATTGTTGAAATGCTTGAAATTTGTTCAGTGTTAGACCATCATGCCGCAGTGACGATTATGGGAATAATTCCTGAAGATATCCAAAAAGTAGAAATTGGATTAACGCAAAAAATTGAAAGCAGATTTGAAGAGTATATTGCACACATTATTAAAGAGATAGAAAGTATTGGTTGTGTCGCACAAAAAACCAATGATAAAAGCATCAAACAAATTGCTCAAGAGTTAATTGGCAGTTACAACGGTGAACATTTAAGCCGAATCCCAAATGAAGAAGATCTAACATGCCGATAATTTACGAAATTACCTTTAATTCAAAAAGTCAATACATAAAGAATTTGATTGTTTCATTAATTAAAAAGAGCAATATTCAAGCGTCTTGTGAACAAAACAGCCACTTTATTTATATTATTACCAATGATACCGTACAAAAAACAGAAACATTTTTTAAAGAGATTGAAACCAGATTGCCTCTGTCCATATTTATGGAGAGTTCAAAAATCATAGAGAATATTCCCCAAGGAGTCTCTTTTTTAGAACCCAATGACGTGCAACCGGTCTTAAGTTTAACTAACAGCGAAGTGCTTGAACTTATAAAGCATAATGATGACTCTCAAAAAAAGAGTGCAAAAAAGATTTTAGAAGAAGAGATTGTTAACATTGCTACTGCCACAGGTGAGTGTTATTTTGCAAAAGCAACGCAAGAAAACAGAATCAAACTTGAGGCGTATTCCAACAATATTTATATGCTTATTACCAATACCAGCGCATTTGAAACACTTTTTAGTCTCAATCAAAAAGATGTCGAACTGTTATGTTCCATTGAGCGACCTTTGGTCAAATTAAAACTTAATTTTAAAGCCAATGCACAAAACCAATACAGCCCAACCAATACCATTTACGCGAAAATGCCTTACGATAAAGCCACTTTTTTATTGGCGTATGAAGCGAAGGCTTTGGGTTTAAATGCTTTAATCTATTGTCATACAACACCAACCTGTGATGCCATTAAAGTGGGCTACGTGGATAAACATATTTTTGTAATTGAAGGGAACAGTGGACTTTTCCCCAAATTTGACTACAGCTCTTCAAGAGTTTTTAATACCTCCAAAGAGTACTTTGATTTTCATGGTGGGGTTTTTAAATCGATTTTAACACAATTTAACAAACGTACTTCTTCTTGTATTGGGGTCTATTTTACCAATAAAAACAGCAACAGTGAAATGGTTATTTATACACCAACTCATGGGAAAAAAACGGTTGTGAGTGTGCCTAATATCTATTTAAATTTAGCCACAAATTTAGAAGAGATCAGTGAGATTGATGAAAACACTCCACGATTGATTGAAAACTATAAAAAGAGATTCCCTCATCTTTTTGAAAACACTCATTTGGTTTTTAAAGATTCATGTGGATTTGAATCGATTATTAATCTGATTTCCTATTTCTTAGAGATTAAAAACAGCCGTGAGTTTGAATCCTTGGCGTTTAATTACAGTGCAAAAAGTGGTATTAATATTGATATGAAAGTCATCAAAATTGATGGAGTTAATTACTTGGATTATCGAAGAATTGTGCAAAGTATGATGAGCTATAAACTTGCTGGCGTACCCAATGATTTACTGGCGTTTTCTTTTTATGAAAGTTTGAGTGAGTTTATAGGCAACACCGTAACGCAACTTAAAAATGAATTTGAGTGTAATGAAGTCATTTTATGCGGCAATATGTTTGCCAATACGACTTTGATGGAAAAAACATACAAAGCACTAAATAAAACATTTAATGTCATTATCCCCAAAGAGTATCCATTAGATTATAATGAGTAAGTGGTAAATGGTGAAGGGTGAAAGTATTTTTTTGCTACTTTGTTTAAATATCTTTGTAATGTAATAAGAAATTTGCTATGATAATAATTAATTAAGGAAAAGGAAAAGTCATGCATACGATTAAACTTGATGTTGAAGATTCAAAAGTTGAAATAGTGCTTAATATTATTCAAAATCTCAAAGATAATATTATTACTAAGTATGAGGTTATTTCAGATTATAAAGAGAGTCAAGATTTTATTATTGCATCTGAAAAGTCTTTGAAAAAAGTTTGGGACAATGACGAGGACAGTGTCTATGACAAATTTCTTAAAATATGATGTTATTGTCGTTAGATTTCCTTTTGCAAGTAGTCTTAAATATAAAGCAAGACCTGCTGTTGTTATATCTTCGGATATATATAATGAAAACAAAAGAGAAACACTTTTTATACTTGCCATATCAAGTAGTATGGAAAATAAATTGGATTTTGAACTTGACATTCATAATTGGAAAGAATCTGGGTTACTCAAGCCATCAATTTTTAAATCTTCAATTGCAACCATTGAAAAAGATTCAATCTTAGGAAAATTGGGTTCTTTGAGTAGTGAAGATATTCAACGATTAGAAAAAATGATTGAGGTAATGTGCTAAAGCAATTTTATGTATAAAAATCAAAGTCAATGTATGAGCCCAACTAAATCCTAAACTTTTCAAAGAGTTTGAGTTTCTCTTTTTTGATTTTGACTTTGGCATTGCACAGTCGAGTTTTAAATTTCAGATACAATTTATACTGATAAACAATTCCTACAAAGCCTAAAACAGATAAATAAATTAAAAGATAGGCTAAGTTACTGCTGAAATAATCAAAAAGCATGGCGGTTAAACTTCCTGCTACAATGGCAGCTGAAATCATCAGTGATCGAATCATCAAATAATCTTTTAAATGCACGGCTTCTTCTTGCATAAAATCAACGGTGTGAATACGGGCAATTTCAAACGTAATGCCTTGAACGGTAAAGATGGTTAAAATAATATACGTAAAGACAACAATGGATTGGCTGAAAGTCAAATAACTGATAATTTGAATGAGGTCTAAAATGATGGCAAACATATAGATGTTGTATATTTTAATGTTTTTAAAAAGAGGATGAATAAACCCATCTAAAGCAGCAATGAGCATATAAAAACTTATCATATATACAGGAAGATAGGTACCTTCAAGTTTGGTAATAAAAGGAATTAACGTCCAATCAATATACGTAATAATAAACAGAACCAATGATTGAATCCGCAAAAAATTGCTTTTTTGAATCTCTGCAAAAATAGAGTGATAGTGTTTAAATGCCATGTGATACATTCCATATAAATAATACAGAAGTATACTCCAACTTTTTAAGTTTGCATCCTGTTTTCATATTTTTAAAAAGAAAAGAGCGTTAACATTAACGCTCTTTTTGTTATTTCATAAGTGGGTCAGTGAGTCCTAAAACATACATTCCAATAAGACCTAAAATCCCTGCAACCAAACAGTAGTAAACGGTTGGAATAATCGTTCTTCTTAATGTTTCACCCTCTTGGTCAAGCAATCCTACAGTAGCAGAGGCTGCTACGACATTATGAATGGCAATCATATTTCCAGCTGCGGCTCCCACGGCTTGTAGGGCAATCATAAAGGCGGTTGAGATACTTAAGGCATCGGCAACACCAAATTGGAATTGGCTTAACATCATATTTGAAACCGTGTTACTTCCTGCAATAAAAGCTCCTAAAGCCCCAACAATAGGAGCAAACAGAGGATAAATATCTCCTACTGCAACCGCGACAAAATTTGCCATGGCAACAGGCATGGAGTCAAATCCTGCTTCGTTGATGCCTGAATTGATTAAAATTCGTACCAAGGGAATGGTGAAGATTAAAACAAAACCTGCTCCAATCATCACCGCAGATGATTCGCTTACGGCTTCTTTCATCTCTTTGAACTCCATTTTGTGTAAAAAATAGGTTACCAATGCCACAAATACTAAAATACCTCCGGGTAAATATAAAGGCGTAATAGAGTATCCAACTCCTTCATTTAGAATATTATTAAAAGGCATAACCCAGCTTTGAGTGAAAGCTTTGGCTTGATCTGATACTCGAGTAATAACTAAAATAATTGCTACAAGCACATAAGGAACCCATGCTTTGGTTAAAGACATCTCTTTTTTCATGGTCATGGCATCAAGCTTGAGTTCAAGTTTACTCACCCAATGAATGGGCCATTGCTCTTTAGGTGCAAAATCCCATGTGGTTTTAGGAAGTAAAAACCCTTTTTTTGCAGCAAATACAACCAAAGGCAAACCAATTAACGCTCCAATGAGTGAAGGAAATTCAGCCCCTAAGAAAATCCCTGTAAGGGCATAAGGGATAGTAAACGCAAGACCCCCAAAAATAGCAAAAGGAATGATAGTTAACCCTTCTGTCCATGAGCGGTTTTTGCCAAAAAAACGTGTGAGCATCATGACCATAAATAAAGGAATAAGTGTTCCTGTAATGGCATGAACAATGGCAACTTCACTGGTTATGATTTGCAAATAAATATCCCAGCTTGAGCCTAACTCTTTGAGTGTTAATGCAATGGATTCACTGTCTAATCCTTTGTTTACCCCAATTAAAATAGGTGTTCCTACTGCCCCAAATGAAACAGGCGTACTTTGAATCATCATTCCCACCATAACGGCAGCCATGGCAGGAAAACCAATGGCAACAAGTAACGGTGCAGCAATGGCAGCAGGTGTTCCAAAACCTGAAGCTCCTTCAATAAATGAGCCAAACAACCATGCGATGATAATAACTTGAACGCGTCGGTCTGGACTGATGTTGTTAAAACCTTGTCGAATGACCGCAATGGCACCTGAATGTTTAAGAGTATTTAAGAGTAAAATTGCTCCAAAAATAATCCATAAAACCGCAATGGTGATAAGTAAACCTTGGATGGTAGATGCCAATATTCGATTAAAGGTAACTTCCCAAATAAAATATGCCACAGCAGTTGTTGCCAAATAAACGACGGGCATCGCTTTTTTGGCAGGCATTCTTAAGCCCACTAAAAACAGTGCTGCTAAAAATATAGGTAAAGCAGCAAAAAGTGCTTGTGTTCCGATTCCCATATTAAACCTTTCTAATGATATAATGCAATAATAAAATGATGTTATGACATTGGTATGATAATTAAGCAGAACTGAAAAATTGCAGTTAACAATGTTGAGTTTTGTAACATTAAGTTTTGCAATTTCAAAGTAAATATCTAAAAAAAGTTGATGGTATGATAGAAACACACATTAAAATCAAAGGAATTGTTCAAGGGGTAGGCTTTCGTCCATATGTCTATAATTTGGCGTTAGAGTTGGACTTAAAAGGGTTTGTTAATAACGATGAAAGTGGTGTGAATATTGTACTTCAAGGAGATGAAAAACGCATTAACTCTTTTATCAAAACAGTTCAAAACACACCTCCACCACTTGCAAAAATAGAAAAACTTTCGACCCATCAACAAAACATAACAGAAGAGTTTGATGGTTTTAATATTGTGCAAACAGAAGTTAACAATGCAAAAACCTCTTTGGTTTCGCCTGATATTGCCGTGTGTGATGAGTGCATTGAGGATATTTTAAATCCCACTAATTTTCGATACAACTATGCCCTAACCAATTGTACCAATTGTGGACCACGTTATACTATCATTAAAACGGTACCTTATGACAGAGTTAATACTTCTATGAGTTCATTTACATTATGTAAAACATGTCAAAAAGAGTATGAAGACCCCCGTAACCGACGCTATCATGCCCAACCCATTTGTTGTCCTACGTGTGGACCTGTTTTAACGTTATACAACAAAGAGCATCAAGAAATAGCTAAAGAGGAAAAAAGCCTTGAGTTATTGGCTTCAAAAATCAAACTGGGTGAAATCGTTGCGATTAAGAGTTTGGGAGGTTTTCATTTGGTGTGTGATGCGACCAGTTCTTATGCCGTGAATAAATTGCGACAACGCAAAAATCGTCCTTCAAAGCCTTTGGCAGTATTGTTTAAAAATTTAGAACAAATCAAAAAAACAGCTCAACTTTCAAGTTGTGAAGAATCTCTTATCCTTTCCAAAGAAAAACCCATTGTATTGGTCAAAAAAAAAGAGAACTCTTTTTTAAGTCAAAGCATTGCCCCCAATATTGACCGTATTGGTGTTTTTTTACCTTTTACTCCTTTGTATGTTTTGTTGTTTAATCATATAGATGTACCTTTAGTGGCAACAAGTGCCAATTTAAGCGATGAACCCATTATTATAAAAAAAGATGAGTTATATCGAAAATTGCCTTTTGTATTTGATTATGTGTTAGATTACAATCGTGCTATTATCAATGCCTGTGACGACAGTGTTGTCCAAGTGGTCAATGAAGAGCTTTTTATGTTGCGAAAAGCCAGAGGCTATGCTCCTGATTTTTTAACGTTACAAAAATCGTCAAAAAAAGCTATTTTGGCTTTAGGTGCCAATCAAAAAAATACACTGGCTTTGTGTTTTGATAATACGGTCATAACTTCACCCCATATTGGTGATTTAAACTCCATAGAAGCGATGCAATTTTTTGAAAATACGCTTGAAACATTTAAACGATTTTATAATTTTACGCCCGAGTTAATTGTGTGTGATAAACATCCCAATTATGAAACCACCAAATGGGCAAAACAACAAAGTGTGCCAATTGTTCAAATACAACATCACTATGCTCATGTCTTAAGTTGTATGGCACAATACCAACTCGAAGAAAAAGTGTTGGCATTTGCTTTTGATGGCACAGGGTATGGAGATGATGGCAATATTTGGGGCGGTGAAGTTTTTGTGGCTTCACAAAAAGAGTATGTGCGTATTAAGCATTTTGAATATTTTAAACTCATAGGCGGTGAAATGGCAATCAAACAAATCAAACGCGTGGGTTTGTCATTGTTGTTTGAAAATTATTCTTTGCAAGAACTCTTTTCCTTGGATAACCCTTGTTTAAAAGCCTTTAGCAACAAAGAGATAGAACTTTTGCATACGGTTTGGAGTAAAGGACTCAATGCGCCTTTAACCTCTTCGGTGGGTCGCTTATTTGATGCGGTATGTTCACTAGCTGGTATTGAACATAATGTCAGTTACGAAGGAGAGAGTGGATTGCTCATTGAACAAGCGTATGATAAGAGAGTTCAAGAAGCGTATTCGTATGAAATAAATGAAAACAGCATTGTACTTGGTCAAGCCGTTCATCAAATGGTACACGATAAAGATGCAAGTCAAATTTGTACTAAATTTATCAATATGTTGGTTGAAATTATAGTAGAAATTTCCAATGCCAACAGCCATTTACCCGTCGTACTCACAGGAGGTGTTTTTCAAAATAAAACTCTTTTAGAGTTGGTGTGTAAACGTTTTGATACATTGAATCGACGCTATTATTATACCAAAGAGGTGCCTTTAAATGATGCGGGAATTGCCTTGGGGCAAATCTATTCGCAACTGTAAATTAAGTTATATTTTCTTGTGGATAGAGGTGCGTATCATTTTGTTTCGTCCACTGTTTTTTGCACTGTAAAGCAGTTCATCGGCATGTTGAAGTATTTCATCGATGTGTTGATACTCTTTTTTATCACTCAACCCTAAACTGATGGTAAATTTGATTTTGTGTTCATTGATATGTAAGACAGCATTTTCACACTTTTGTCGTATTTTTTCACCAATGATTTGAGTCTCATCAAGAGTTTTATTTTTAAATGTTAGACAAAACTCTTCTCCTCCAATTCGCCCAAAGACGGTCTCTTTTTCAATAATTTCATTGACAATATCACAAAATGCAATCAATATTTTATCGCCAATAGCATGACCATAAGTGTCATTGATGTGTTTGAATTTATCAATATCAATGATGATAACACACAAAGGCAAATTCTCTTTAATGGCTTGATTTAAAAGGGCTTCACTCTCTATAAAATAGTTGCGTCGGTTACTGATTTTTGTGAGATGATCTTTGTTTGCCAAAGTGTAAAGTTCAGCATTTTTATTTTGAAGTTTTTGTAAAGAACGCGTTAATTGGTTGGTTCTTCGTTTGACTTTGCTTTCAAGCAGTTTATTGTGTTTTTGAAGGTTCTTTTGATGATTATAAATGACCCATAAAATAATAAACAAAAAAATAGAAAAAATAACATTAAAAACCAAAATAGCGTTTTTCCCATTGTTGACAATCTCTCTTTTATTTTGTGTTATGATGGAAAAAAGATAGGTGTTCTCGTGGTCAAAAATTTGAATGCAGTTTTTTAATTGGGTTTCGCTTTTTATAACAGCAACTCTTATCTGACTTAAATAAGGGTAATTAAACGAAAGGGTTGTTTCATTTTTTGAATATTTATTGGAAAGATAGATTTTCTCAAAAATATTGGTTGAGAGATTTAACTCTTCGTTGCTAATGACTCTTCCCATAAAAATGTAACCGTTGGGTTCTTTGGTTGAATCCGTGTTTGAAATGGTCTCTTTGGAAATATACAAATAGTGTGAGTTGTAATGAAAAATAGTATTAATGCGTGGAGTCTTTTCAAAACTATGTATCAAAGCGCTTTCAAAACTCTTTTGATGCTTTTGCAAAAAACTGTTTTCATATTTTGAATAAAAAGGGTGATGTTGTAGTGTAGAAAAAATAATAAAATCAAGATTTAAATCTTTAATAGCCATTGACCCTTCTCTGAAGTTTTCATAGATATAGTTTTGATGAGTATGATTAAGGAAATTGTAGCTGTCGTCCCATTTGGCGTAGTCATTGGTGTTATTTCGAATGACTTCCATATTTTTATTCATACTGTTTAAAAGTGTGTTGATGTTATTTTTATTTTGTTTATCTTCAAGTTCAATAAAGCCTGTAATAAAGAATTTGTAGCTAATAAACGAGGAAACTAAAATAATGAATAAATAAAACAGTGCAAAAAAAATAATATTTATTTTTATATCTTTAACGTTCATCTCTTCTCGCTGCTCAATTTTATAATTCAGAGTAATTGTATCTTATTTTTTAAAATAATTTATTATCCATACAATTAGTTATTTTAACTTAATTTTTTATAAGAAAGTTTCAACATCGTGTGTTTTTGTGTCATCTTAATGTAATTTAAAAACAATACGATTACTTTTGATAAACAAAAAGAAGGAAAAAAATGAGCAAAAGAGTGTTTATAATAGAGTATGCTAAAGGAAGTGACAAAGGGTTTGATGGCTTTAGAGCGGACAGTAAACCCATTTTAAAAGCCATAGAAGAAATCAGTAAATTAAAAACTGAAATTGTGTTTTATAAACCCAATAAAAAGTATGAGTTATTGGACTATTTAAAAGAAAATGCCCACAGTGTTATCAGTCGAATCAATCCAGGAAATTTAAAAGAGGTGGATGAATATTTCCAATTTTTAAAAGCCTTAGGAAATTATGGTGTGATTGTACATACTCATCCTGATGTGATGATCAATTTGGATTTTAAAGACATTTTAGCCAAGTTAAAAGATACCAAATTAGGCGATAAACAAACCGAGTTTTATCATACGTACAGTGAGTTTGTGACGAAATTTCCTGCATTATTGGAATCCTATAAAATCCGAGTATTAAAAACCAATTATGGCTCAACAGGTGAGGGGGTTTATTTGGTCAGTTTAAAAGACGATGGCTCCATTGTTTCAACGGAAGCTGTGAATAATGACAAATATTATTATGACAATATCCAAGAGTTTCTTACGGCATTTGAAAGAAAATTTGAAGAAGAGAGTGAAAATGCAGCCTATTTTAAAGGCAAAGTTGGCTTTGTCAATTGCCGTTATTTGCCACGTATTTCGCAAGGTGAAATACGAGTGTTATTGGTCAATGACAAAATCATTTCCGTTGTACATAAAAAGCCTCAAGAAGGACAGTTCTCTGCAACACTTTTTTCAGGGGCTTTATACAAATATGAATCACCCAATGAACCCAAATGGAAAGAGGTTGTAAACTTAACACAAGAGGGATTAAAAGACATCAAACCTTTTTTGCATGGACAAAATTATCCTTTATTGTGGACGATGGATTATATTTTAGATTTCAAAGAAGATGGCAGTGATAAGTATGTTTTATCGGAGATTAATTGTTCGTGTGTAGGTATTACGACACAACTTCACTATGCCAATGAAGTGGCAAAAGTTTTTAAGTAAAGCAATAATTTAAAGCTATTTTTACCTATTTGTAGTACACTGTTTTGATTATAAACAAGGAAAAATAATGAGTGATCGATTACACGAAATTATTGCTCAAGTTGCAATGTTGCATGAGCATTTTACCAACAAAAAAGAGTTACACAATTTAGATAAAATAGAACAACGATTAGAACTTGAAGAAGAGGATGTTAAAGAGCATTATTTAACGTTATTGATGCAATACTATTTTCAAAGCAATGACTTAGAAAATTTGCAAAAACTTTTACTGCAAGGGTTTAAATTTGAAATGCGATTTGAAGATATTAAAGAAGCTTTTTTACATATTACCAATGAAATAAGCGTTATAGAGTTTCTTGAAGAAAATGTGGTTTTTTTAAAAGATGACATTCCCCCAGAGGCTTTAGAGCAAATGTATGAGTTTTATCAAAACAATGAAGCCTTGCAACCTTATTTGAATGATTCTTTAGAACTTATTAAAAAGAATCGTTATGTGTGTGCAAAAGCCTATAAACTCAATACACCATACGGTGAGTTTTTTATCAATGAAGATTTGTTGAAAAGCTTACAAAACGATATGCCTTTTTTATTCAAATAAAATAGAGATTTTTTAAAATCTCTATTTGTTGATTGACTAAAAAATTAAACTTAAACTCACACTCTTTGAGATAATAAAAAAAGTTTTCTTCTTTCATCCCTTTGTATCTTTTTAGATTTTGTTCTAAGTAATGCCAAAAGACTTTTAGGGGAGTCGTATAGGCATTATTTGATTGAAGTTTGTGCCACGATAAAAACTTCTCAAAATTTTTATCTTCTTCTTCCAGATTGGTTTTTTGAAGTGTTGGCATAAGTAACGTATAAACTAGACCATTTGAGTAAAACCCTATGATATTGACCGCTTCATACAAAGACTTTTTTCGTTTCTCTTTTTGTCTTTGAGTGAAATAATAAAACTCTTCATATGAGGTGTTGTCACAGACAGAACTTTCATAAATATTGTGTAAATATGCGGCAATGAGTTGCCTGAAAAGTTGGTATTTACAAAGTACCGTTTTATAATTTAGGTTTAAATGTTTTGAACACTCTAAAGCATTGATGTTGCTTGCAAAACTCTCTATGATTTTTAAATCTTGCCTATATTTATTGAAAGAAAATTTATATTGACAAGAGGAGCATTTTTTATAGCCGTTGGCTAAAGTATAGAGTTTGCTTTGGCATTTGGGGCATACGATGTTATTCATAAGAAATTGTACCATTTAAGTTCTAAAATTACATAAGAGTAGAAAAAAGTAATACTATTTTTAAGTTAAATGAAGTAGACTTCATAGAATGAATGGATATTCACAAAATATTTTAACGAAGGAAATTTTATGTGCAAAGATTGCGGTTGCAGTATAACAGATCACGAACACACTCATGACCATGACCATCATCACCACCACGATGGGCATCATCATCACCATGACGAGAGTCACAAGCATCAACATGCTCATGAAACACTCAATCATAACCCACAACTCAATGACCCCAAAACCATTTCAGTCATTAAAAAGATTTTAGATAAAAATGACCATGAAGCGGCACACAACAGAGCGCACTTTGATAAACACCATGTGTTGGGTATCAACCTTATGTCAAGCCCAGGAAGTGGTAAAACAACACTGCTTGAGCATTTAAGTGGTATGGCAGATTTTAAATTTGGTGTAGTTGAAGGGGATTTAGAAACCAATCGAGATGCGGATCGACTGATTGCCAAAGGAATTAAAGCGGTTCAAATTCAAACAGGAAGTGCGTGTCATTTGGATGCTTTTATGGTACACAAAGGTTTGCAGGATATGCCTTTAGAAGATATAGATGTCTGTTTTGTAGAAAATGTAGGTAACTTAGTTTGTCCTGCTTCTTATGATGTTGGAACACACTTAAATATTGTTTTAGTGAGTGTTCCAGAAGGGGAAGATAAAATCATCAAATACCCTGTGATGTTTCGAAGTGCCGATTTAATTTTAATCACAAAAACGGACTTACTGCCTTACTTTGAATATGACATTGAAGCGGAAAAAAGAGAAGCCAGAAAACTCAAACCCAATGTAGATATTTTAGAAGTCTCAACCAAAGATGAAAAAAGCCTTCAACGTGTTGTTGATTGGATAAATTTTAAAAGAAAGATGAGATAATTTTATGTGTTTATCAATACCATCAAAAATTACAAAAATCGACCCTGAAACCAATATTGCAACGGTGGATACTATGGGAGTAACACGACAAGCATCGTTAGATTTGATTGATCAAGAAGTTACGATTGGGGATTATGTGTTGATTCATATTGGGTTTGCTATGAATAAAATCGATGAAGAAGATGCGTTGGAGAGTTTAAAAGTGTATGGCGAGATTATTGAAAAGATGGAAGAGGAAGATAGAAGAAATGCTATCTTAGAAGACGACAATTGTCCCAATAGAGCCTAAAAATGTCTTTACAACTCAAAGATTTATATGAGGGATTTAGAAATCCTGAAGTCATAAAAGCGTTGGCTTTACAAATTCAAAAAGAGGCAAAAACACTTCCTAAGAAAATACGTGTCATGGAAGTGTGTGGAGGACATACTCATACGATTATGAAATATGGTCTTAATCAACTCATGCCAGAAAACATAGAGTTTATTCATGGTCCCGGTTGTCCTGTATGTGTTATGCCCAAAGAGAGAATTGACCATGCTTATACTTTAGCTATGCAAGAAGATGTGATATTGGTTACTCTTGGTGATATGATAAAAGTGCCAGGAAGTAATGGCAATTTAGCCAACGCCAGAGCCAAAGGGGCTGATGTACGATTTGTTTATTCTCCTATGGATACCATTAAAATTGCCGTTGAAAACCCTTCAAAAAAAGTCATCTTTTTTGCCATAGGTTTTGAAACAACGACTCCTATGACAGCAGCATTGATTGATTATGTCATTAAAAATGGTATTTCAAATATTTTATTTCATATCAATCATGTTACTGTACCCGCACCCATGAGAGAACTTATACACAGTCATGATGAACAAGTCAATTCGTATGACAGTCAAATCGATGCTTTTATTGGACCTGCACATGTTAGTGTAATAAGTGGAAGTAAGATTTATGAAGAGTTTCCACGAGATTTTCATATTCCTGTTGTAGTCAGCGGTTTTGAACCTATTGATGTGATGGAAGCTCTTTTGATGATAGTCAAACAATTCAATGAAAACCGATGTGAATTAGAGATTCAATATACAAGAAGTGTTTCCTATGAGGGCAATGTTAAAGCACAAGAGTTAATCAATACATATATGACACTGGATGGTTCATTTAAATGGAGAGGTTTAGGAAGAATAAGAGAGTCGGCTTTAAAGCTTAAAGATGAGTATAAAGCCTATGATGCAGAAGTTATCTACAAAGCCATCCTCCCAATAGATGAAATCGATGACCATAAACTTTGTATTTGTGGAGATATTATGCGAGGTATTGCTAAACCCAATGAGTGTACCGTCTTTGGAACCATTTGTAAGCCAAGCAGTCCATTGGGAAGTTGTATGGTGAGTAGTGAAGGGGCATGTTCAGCCTACTACAAATTTGGAAATTTACTATCACCATAGTCCTTTAGAGTGTTAAATTTGTGTATAAGAAGAAGTAGAAAAATAAATAAAATTAGTATATAATATTAGTAGAATAAAATATTATATAAAAAGGATACAACATGATTGTGATAAATTCCAGTGATTTTATTAAAAAGCCCTCATATATCACGCAACCGACAGATATTACATTTGTAGAAGACGCTAAAAAACATATTACTAAAAGTGTGGTAATTCCATACAGTTTATATGAAAAGTTAAAAGAGAAGATTGAAGATGAATTATATTTACTGCAAAATCAAAATGCTTTGAGCCAAAAATCCTATGAAGAGTTTTTAGAAATTGAAGAAGTGGTTGAGGATTTAAAATGAAACGAGGTGAGATTTATCTTGTAAATTTTGGTAAAAAGTATAACAGTGAATTTGGAAAAATACGACCTGCTTTGATTATTCAAAATGATGTCGCCAATAGAAATATAGACAAAGTTGACTTTAAAGGTGTTACCGTTATCCCTTTGACTACGAATCTATGTGGAGGAACTCTAAGAGTAACAATTCAAGCCAAAGATAATTTAAAGCAAAACAGTGAAGTGTGCATCAATGAGCTTTGTACTTTAGACTTAAGCAGAATTGACTTAAGCAATAAATTGACTGTTTTACATGATGAAGAGTTAGAAGAAGTTAGAATCAAACTTATGAAGCATTTAGAGTTGTAATAATGTTTAATTCTATTTATGAATACGAAGAAATAAAAGAAGAAAACTATAAAAAGTTAAAAGAATATATTATAGATAATGTATCTCTTCACAAATATTTTAAACTTGAATGGAAAACTTTAAAAACACAACAATATTGTGGAATTTTAAATTTTGATAATCAAGACTTTTATATCTTACCTAAAATTGCCAATCACAACGATAAACAAAACCTCAATGTTTTTATCTATATGCTTATGTACGCTTACGATGTAAAACTTTCCAATGAACAAATAGCAAGTTGTCAAAACCAAGAAAAACATACTATTTTAGAAGTGTTTGTGCAAATGTTTGCAAGTGGTCTTTTGCAAGAACTTAAAAAGGGAATCTATAAGAAGTATATAACAGAACAAAACAATTTGAGTGTTTTAAAAGGAAAGTATTTAATCAACGAAAATCTAAAATACAATTTTATTAAAAATAGAATCTATTGTGAATACGATGAGTTTAGTCCAAATAATGAGCTAAGTCAGTTTTTTTTATATGCGGTGAAATATCTTCAAAAGTTTGTCAAAGATAAAAAACTTTTAAAACAGTGTGAACTCATCTTTGATGAGGTTGAGTCTCAGCAAATAGATATTAATAAATTAAACATTCATTTTGATAGATTAAACATACGCTTTAAAACCAGTTTTGAAGTGGCAATTTTACTTTTGAAGCAATCCATTCCTTTATTTAATCAAGATAAAAAATCCTTTGCTTTTTTATTTGATATGAATGTATTGTTTGAGAAGTTTATAGCTAGAATTGTAAAAGAAGAATATGATAATGTTGAAGTGCCAATCAAGAGTAAAAAGTTTGGAGAGTTATATTTAAAACCAGATATTATAGTAAAAAGCAAAAATTTAATCATAGATTGTAAATATAAGATATTAGAAAAAAGTAGTATTGCAAGTAGAGATGACCGATACCAAATGTATGTCTATGCTAATAATTTTAAAAATATTAATTCAACTATGCTTTTATATCCAAGGCATTTAGATAATATTGATAAAGCAATAATTTTAGGTGAAAATGAAAAACAAGTAGAATTGAAAATGAAAAGTATAGATTTGAATTTTAGTGGTGAATATGAAGAATATCTTGAAAAGATAAAATACGAAGTGAGGAAAATAGTATGAATTTAGTCAATAATGGATTATATCAAGATATAAAAAAGTTACTTCAAAGTTCAAAAAATAAGCTTTACCAAACAATTAATACGACTATGACACAAACCTATTACGACATAGGAAAAAGAATAGTTGAAGAAGAACAAGGCGGAATTGCTAGAGCAGAGTATGGAGTAGCTTTATTAAAGAACCTATCTCAAGAGTTAATAAAAGAGTTTGGAAAAGGTTATTCTGAACAAAATTTAAAAAATATGAGACAGTTTTTTTTGATATATCAAAAAAGACAGACACTGTCTAGCGAATTTAAATTAAGCTGGTCGCACTATATATTTCTGACACGAATTGTAAATACAGATGAACGAAACTTTTATGAAATAGAAGCCATTGAAAACAGTTGGAGTTTAAGAGAACTTAAAAGACAGTTTGACACTGGACTTTTTGAAAGATTATCATTAAGTAAAGATAAATCAAAAGCCAAAGAGTTAGCCAGACAAGGGCATATAGTACAAAGTGTTGATGATATGATAAAAGACCCATACATTTTAGAGTTTGTAGGGCTTCCAGAACTATCAAGTTACAGTGAAAGTGATTTGGAGCAAAAGCTTATAGATAAACTAGAACATTTTTTACTTGAACTTGGCAAAGGCTTTACTTTTGTTGCACGACAAAAAAGATTAACAATCGATGAAAAGCATTTTAAAGTTGACTTGGTTTTTTACAACCGACTTTTAAAATCATTTGTGGTGATTGATTTAAAAATAGGGGAACTCAAACATCAAGACATAGGTCAAATGATGATGTATGTAAACTATTTTGACCGATATGAAAAAACTGACGATGAAAACCCAACAGTAGGTATCATTCTTTGTAAAGATAAAAGTAAAACTTTAGTGGAACTAACACTTCCAAAACAGAACAGTCAAATCTATGCGAGTAAATATTTAACGGTATTGCCAAATAAAGAAGAGTTTAGGAAATTATTGGAAGAGGGAGAGTGAAATGACTACAATTACAGAAAAAGAGTTGAAAGATATAATTAAAAAAATGACCAATGATGAATATATCAAATTTGATGATATTAGTAAACTTAAATATGAAGAATTTAATATGAGTTATACTATTGATAAGGTTAAAAATTTAAAACAGCTTACTTTTAAAAATGACTATAGTCAAAATAATTCTTTTTATTTGAATATAAATTATCATACGAATAATAGAACGCTTAATTGTCGTATTGATAAAGCAAAATTTGATTTTGAAGATAAAACAGTTTATTTAAATGATGAAGATTATTTAACCACTATTGTAAAGGCATTGAGTAATAATATTAAAATAATTAATTCTAGGTTTAAAACAGAAGAATCAAAGAATAATTTAATAAAAACAAAAAACATAATGCTTTATGGTGCTCCAGGGGTTGGTAAAACTCATAATTATAAAAGATTAATTACTATGGTAGAAAATGGTAATGATGAAAAAACTATTTTTGATACTATTTCTAAAAATGAAACTACCGATGATTTTGATAATTCAATTTTTGAAACGATAAAAAAAGAAAAAAGAGTAGAGTTTGTAACTTTTCATCAAAGTTACTCTTATGAAGATTTTATTGAAGGGTTTAGACCTAATGAAAATGGAGAGATTGAACTTGATAAAAAAGGTGGTATCTTTAAACGAATTTCAGATAGAGCAAGAGAAAATTTAGAAGAATCAAAAAAAGAAAATATTGAACTAAAAGAAGAAATTACATTCCAACAAAAATTAGATAGTTTTATTGAAAAATTAGAAAATGAAATAGAAAAAAATGGTTATTATCAAATAACAGATTCAGCATATATAAATAGTATTGATGATGATGCCTTTAGATATAACATACGAAGAGATAACCCGACTTATAAATACGATTTAAGAATGAAATTTGAAGATTTATTTGAATTTGAGAAAAATAAAGTTTCTTCAAGGCAAGATGTAAAAAAGTTAGAAACAATAAATGCTTTAGCAAATCAACATGCTACTTATTATTTTAAAGTTTTTAATGAAATTATTTTAAATACAAAAAGTATAAAAATTAATGAAAATGAAATACAAAGAACAGAACAAAAAAACTTCTACATAGTAATCGATGAAATAAACAGAGGAAATATCTCTAAAATCTTTGGTGAGCTTATTACTCTAATAGAAGAAGATAAAAGAGACAGTTACGAAGTAACTCTTCCATACTCAAAAGAGAAGTTTAAAATACCATCAAATCTTTATATCATAGCGACTATGAACAGCACTGATAAATCTATCGCTACAATAGATATAGCACTACGAAGACGATTTACATTTTTAAAAATGAAACCTAATATAAAATTAGTTCCTCAACTTGCACAAGAGCTATTTACAAAATTAAATGACCATATTGAAAAAACTATCAATGAAGATTATAAATTAGGTCATAGCTACTTTATGAAAATAGAAAATGAAGATGATCTTGAGTTTGTAAAAGAGTACAAAATCAAACCACTTTTAGAAGAGTATTTTTATGGTGATGAAATAAATTATAAAAAAGCTTTAGAAATTTTAGGTTTAGAAAATGAATAACATAATAATCTACGAAGATGGCAATGTCGAATTAAAAGTTGAATTTGATGGTGAAACTATTTGGTTAAAACAAAATCAAATTGCTGAAATATTTGGAAAAGATAGAACGGTAATAACAAAGCATATAAATAGTATTTTAAAAGATAAAGAAGTAGATGAAGAAAGCAATGTGCAAAAAATGCACATTGCAAATTCTGATAAACCTGTAAAATTTTATAGTCTTGATATTATTTTAGCAGTAGGTTATAGAACAAACTCTTCAAAAGCAATAAAGTTTCGACAATGGGCAACGAAAATACTCAAACAGTATTTAATTAATGGTTATGTTGTAAACAAAGAGAAACTGCAACAACAAAAATTAAATGAACTTAACCAAACATTGCAGCTTATAAAAACAAGTATAGAAGCTAAAGCAATAGACAGTGATATTTCCAAAGGTTTTGTAGATATTATCTCAAACTATGCTAAAAGTTGGGTTTTGCTTCAAGGGTATGATGATCAAAGCTTACAAGAGGTCATAAGTCATAAAGAGCATAAGTTTATATTGGATTATGATGAAGCGAAAGAGGCAATAAAAGAGTTTAAAAAAGCATTGATATCAAAAGGGGAAGCCACTGAGCTTTTTGGACAAGAAAAAGCCAATGAATTTAAAGGTAATTTATTAAATATCTATCAAACTTTTGGTGGCATTGAACTATTAGCTTCTATTGAACAAAAAGCAGCCAATCTTTTGTACTACGTTATCAAGGGGCATCCTTTTAATGATGGTAATAAAAGAATCGGTGCGTATCTTTTTATACTTTTTTTATCTAAAAATAATACATTGTATAAATCAAATGGTGAACTAAAAATCAATGACAATGCTTTGGCTTCTTTGGCACTGTTAGTAGCTACGAGTAAGCCAGAACAAAAAGATATTATTATTAAACTGATTATGAACATACTATATGAGGACAACAAAAATGACTAAAACAATCAAAAGGGTAGCATTTATTGGCGTTGGCGTTATGGGAAAATCCATGGTGAGAAATCTTTTAAATAAAGGGTTTGAAGTCAGCATTTATGCACGAAATAAAACTAAAGTAGAAGATGTCATACAAGAGGGTGCGATATTTTGTGAAAGTATAAAGAAGTGTGTACAAAATAAAGATGCTGTTATTACTATTGTAGGGTATCCAAAAGATGTGGAAGAAGTCTATTTTTCACAAGAGGGTATTTTAAACTCTGTTTTACCAAATACTTACTTAATCGATATGACAACAACAACTCCAAGCCTTTCGGTTAAAATTTATAAAGAAGCCAAAAAGAAAAATCTTAAAGCCTTAGATGCTCCTGTTTCAGGTGGAGATGTAGGGGCTAAAAATGCCACGCTTTCTATTATGGTAGGAGGAGAGCAAGAAGACTTTGACGTGTGCAAACCTATTTTTGAAAGCTTAGGTACTACCATTATCTATGAAGGGAAAGCAGGAAGCGGTCAACACACTAAAATGGCAAACCAAATTGCTATTGCTGGAATTATGGCAGGAATTAGTGAAGCCATTGCGTACGGGAAAAATGCAGGGCTTGATATCCCAACGATGTTAAAAAGTATCAGTAACGGAGCAGCGCAGAGTTGGCATATGACCAACAATGCACCCAAGATGAACAAAAGAGAGTTTGAACCAGGCTTTTATATTAAACATATGGTAAAAGATTTAAAAATCGCTAATGATGAGATGCCAAATTTAAAAGTACTCAAAGAGGTTTTACAGATGTACGAAACACTTGAAGAAAAAGGCGATGGCGATTTAGGTACACAAGCCTTGTGTAAATTTTATGAATAAGTAGGAAAGTATGAGCAAAACAATTACCCTTTCACACGGAAACGGTGGAGAAGAAAACAATGAACTGATTTCAAAGGTATTTTACAAAGCCTTTAAAAATGAAATTTTAGAAAAAAGTGAAGATGCTGCGGTTATTCAAAATGGCACATTGGCTTTTAGTACGGACAGTTTTACCGTAAGTCCCATAATATTTCCAGGAGCAGATATTGGTAAACTTGCCGTTTGTGGTACGTGCAATGATTTAGCCATGATGGGAGCCAAGCCTAAGTATTTGACCTGTTCAGTGATTTTAGAAGAAGGTTTTGAAATGCGAACGTTGGAGCGTATTGTCAGCTCCATGAAAAAAGAGTTGGAAATCAACGGAGCGGTTGTTGTAAGTGGTGATACCAAAGTTGTACCCAAAGGAAGTATTGACAAAATATTTATCAATACCACAGGCATTGGAGAGATTCAAAAAGCAGGTATATCTTCAAATAACATTACGACAGAAGATAGTATAATCGTTTCTAACTCTATTGGAAAACATGGTGCGACAATATTTGCTTCAAGAGAGGGCATAGAACTGAGCAGTAACCTAAAGTCAGATTGTGCATCACTTTGGCCAATTGTTGAAAAACTCATCCTTAATGATATTAACATCACAGCTCTTCGAGATGCCACACGAGGTGGGGTAAGTGCTGTATTAAACGAATGGGCAAAACAAAGTGACGTGTGTATTGAAATTGAAGAAAAAGAAGTGCCTATTTGTGATGAGGTCAATGGTATTTGTGAATTGCTTGGTTTTGAAGCGCTCAGCCTCGCCAATGAAGGAACTTTTGTGCTGGCGATCAAACAAGAAGATGCCCAAAAAGCTTTAGAAGTTTTACATGGTTGTGAAAATTCAAAAGAGGCAAAAATTATAGGAAAAGTAACTCAACAATATGAAAAACGAGTGATTTTAAACTCTGCGTGGGGAACAAAACGATTTTTAGAAACTCCAACGGGTGAACTACTGCCAAGGATTTGTTAAGATGCATGAATACAGTATCGTTCAATCATTATTGGAAAGTTGTGAAGAACATGCCAAACAAAATGAAGCTAAAGAAGTTACTAAAGTAGTGGTAAAAATTGGGGTATTAAGTGGCGTAGAGCCTGAACTGCTTGAAACGGCTTTTAATACGTTTAAAGAAAAAACCATTTGCCACAATGCTTTGTTTGTAATGAATATTCAAGATATCGTTATAGAGTGTTTGGATTGTCAAACCACATCAACATTACAAAAAAGAGAGTTTACTTGCCCTAAATGTCAAAGTATTAATATTGATGTTAAAGAGGGTGAAGAGATGTATCTTATGTCATTAGAGATGGAATGATTTTTCTTTTCTGTGGTGAGCCAGATACTCTGGTGTTTGGCTTGGACATCGTTTATAGACAAACTCTTTTCTTAAACGATTGAAGGGTGATTGTTCATTGTAAAAGGATTCATACATAAAAGCCAACTCTTCATCGCGATAGTTTTGTAGAGGTTTATTGGCTTCATCTTTGGAGCGTTTTGCTTCTTTTTCATCTAAAATATCATAGTAGTCATCCCGTTGAGCTAAGTTTTCACAAAACGCTTCAAGCTTTTGTTGGTAGGTTGGTTTATCATATGAGAATATTTCATCAATATATCCCATTTTTTTAGCTCGTTTGACTCCCAATGGCAAACACGATTGAGTCAACTCTATTGCTTTTTCTTCTCCTACACGTTTGGGCAATAAATAGGTCCAATATTCACTTCCATGAAGTCCTAAAGTTTTATAGTGTGGATTTAAAATAATTCCTTCTCGTGCAACAACATAATCACACGCCAAAGGTAAAATAGCTCCACCCGCACCGGCATTGGCACCAAGACTTGCAACGGTGATGATATGTGAGGTTAAAATAACATCTCGTACGATATCATTCATCGCGTGGATATTTGACCAACCATCTTCGGCTTGTTTTTTTGAATCTTCCATAATGTTCAAATGGATTCCATTGGAAAAGAAATTTTCACCTCCCATAAGCACAAGAACTTTGATATCTTTTTGACACGCCAATTCATACGCATATTTTAGTCTAACGCATTGTTCGATGCTCATAGCACCATTGTGAAAATCAAAATGCAAATACCCCACCTCATTTTTCTCTTCATAAAAAATCTCTTTAAAGGTATCAAGGTTTTCTTCTAACAGTAAAGCAATTCTGCTTTCATAAATACCTTTGAGTTTTTCTTTTAACACCACTGTACAAGGCAGTTTATAACTGTTAGGTAAATGAGGTTTTAAATGACTTATCCATACTGCCCCATCAAGTGTAGTTATACAAATTGCACCATGTCGTCTGGCAAAAACTTCACCGATTTTTCCCCCTCTTAATGTGCTTTCTTTATGTGCGCCAAATAAATAATACTCTTCATCAAACAGAGTTTCTAAAACACCGGGATACGAATCGGCTGAATTGATTTTTTTGATGATAGTTTGTGTGTTATCTTCTTGCCAATTGATTTTTCTTGAATTTTGAGTTAAAGGATGGTGAAGTTTGCCTTTGACTAAAGGATTGTTATAATCCAAAGGGGTAGGTTTAAATGAAGCATCACAATAGTTATTTAAAACTTCATCAAGCAGTTTTAAGGCACACAAACTGACCTCTTCTTTGTACAAAGAAGCTTTAGAGGTGGTTCTCATAGGAAACTCTATTGCTGCCCAAATATCTCCTGCGTCCATCTCTTCAATGGCTTGAAGCGCAGTCACACCCCAGCTTTTTTCTTCATTGTAAATTGCCCAGTCCAAAGAGTATGCCCCTCTGTCACCTACAATTCCAGGATGTATGACAATGCAGGTGTTGTGTTGCCAAATTTCTTCGGGGATTTTTTGTTTTAAAAAGGGAGATAAAATCAGATCAGGTTTAAATAAATTGACTGCTTCAATCATCAGCTTGGGATTTAAAGAAAACTCAACGCTGACTTCATAATTTTTATCGCGCAATGTTTCATAAAATTTTTGTGATAGGGAGTTAAATGTGGTACAAATGAGCAGTATCTTCAAAAAAACCTCTTTATATTTTTTTGATTTTATCCAAAAAATCTTTAATCATAATTAGGTGCTATTATAAAAAAAATTAAACAATTATGTATTGATTTATACTAATTTGGATAAAATATCTAATGGATTTAATACAAAAATTAAACGCTCAAGTCGAAAAAGCGAATAAGCAATACGAATTATTAAAATTTGAAAACGATTCTTTGAAATTAAAAATTGAAGAATTGACCACACAAAACGATAAATTATTACGAAACAGTCAAGATTTGCTTTTAAAAATAGACAGCACACTTGCACTTAAAAGTAAGGGTAGGAATTGAAAAAGAAGATGACTTTTTATATTAATAACATGGCATATACCATTAACGTCGATGAAGAGTTAGAGCCAGATATTATCAAATTTTTATCGCTTGAAAAGCACATCAATACACAAGAACTTTTGTTGGCATACATAAGACGAACGCAAGAGTTTCATAACTTTAAAAAAGAAATTGAAGAAATTTCCAACAAACTGCCCAATCTTTAATGAAAAAAGCATTTTCTCTTCTTGAAATTATTTTTGTACTGAGTATCATTGCATTGTTGGGTTCTTTTATGCTTAAAAACAGTTTTGGTTTTTTAGAAAAAGCACACATAACAACACTTAAAACTCACATCGCTTTAATCCGTAATGCCTTAAGCCTTAAGAAAAATGAACGTATTCGTAAAGGGTTAAGCCCATACCCTTTGGTTTTAGATAAGGCTCAACCTAACAGTGCCAATGAACAATTATTTATAGGAACACCAGACGAAAAACTTGTAGAGTATCCCATCTTATCAACAACACTGGCAGAAAAAGAGTTGGGTAAATTTGCCAAAGTATCATCTCTTTCGTATTATGCTTATATCACTAAAGAAGATTTTATTGAGTTTATTTACAATAACAGTTCAGGTACCTTTAGTTGTTCGTATGACCAAGACTTATGCAAGGAACTTAATTGAGCCAAGAATATTTTTATGAAGTAGCCCTTTTAAAATCTCCACTGGAACCTTTAACCTATAAAAGTCAGCAGTTGTTAAACATCGGTGCATTGGTCAACGTCTCTTTGGGCAATCGCAAAAATCTTAACCCCGCTGTGATAATTAAAAAAGTGGATGAACCCTCTTTTAAGTGTTTGGATATTCAAGAAGTCACTTCGTACTATTATGATGCAAAAATGTTAAGCATTGCAAAATTTATCGCTTCGTATTATGTCTGTTCTTTGGGTGAGGCGTTGAGTTTATATACCCCTTTTGAAGAGAAAATAGTTTTAGAAACTTCTGCTTTTCAAAGTAATATTGAGTTATCTAAAGAACAAGAAGAAGCGTATGCGTTTTTAAAAGCACATCAACAAGCTTTGCTGTTTGCCAATACAGGCAGTGGAAAAACCGAAATATACATTAAAACCATTGAAGAACATCTCAATCAAAACAAACAAGCCATTTTACTGATGCCTGAAATCTCTTTAACACCTCAAATGCAAAAACGTTTGGAAAAAGTATTTGGAAAAAGCATTGCCATTTGGCACTCTAAAATTACGAAAAAGAAAAAGCAAGAGATTATTGAAGGGCTTTTAAGTGGAACAATTCAGCTCATAGCAGGAGCAAGGTCAGCGTTGTTTTTGCCTTTTAGAAATTTAGGGCTGATTATCGTCGATGAAGAGCATGATGATTCGTATAAATCCGACCAAAAGCCACGACTCAATGTCAAAGACTTATCGATTTATATCGCAAAACAACACAATCTTCAACTCATCCTTGGAAGTGCGACACCATCAATCTCCTCTTTTCACAAAATCCCATACTTTAGACTCAGTAAAAGTTTTTTCCCCACTTCAAAGAGCATTACTTTTTTTGAAAATCAAACGGCACTGAGTGTGGATATTAAAAATAAAATCCAAAAAACTTTGGACGAAAACAAACAAGTCATAATTTTTTTACCCACACGAGCCAATTTTAAGTATCAGGTTTGTTCAAGTTGCGGTAAAAGTGTGGAGTGTCCTTATTGTTCAGTTTCTATGAGTTTACACAAAAACGCTTTGGCATTGAAGTGCCACTATTGTGGGTATGCCCAACAAATTCCACAGGTGTGTCCCAGTTGCAAAACAGGCATTATTCAAAACTTAAGAATCGGAACAGCACAAGTAGAAGAGGAGTTGATTTCTTTATTTCCTTCTAAAAATATTGTTCGCTTTGATCGAGATTCGATTACAACCAATACCAAACTCAAAGCTGTGTTAAACGATTTTAACAACGAAAAAATTGATATCTTAGTAGGAACTCAAATGCTTTCAAAAGGGCATGACTACCACAATGTAACTCTAGCAGTGGTTTTGGGGATTGATTCTGTTTTAAATATGAATTCGTATAAATCACGTGAAAAAGCGTTGTCTCTTTTGATACAAATTGCAGGACGAAGTGGACGAAAAGGGTATGGAGAGGTCGTCGTACAAACCAAAAACAAAGAGTTTTTTGAACACTATTTGGTGCACAGTGATTATGAAGCCTTTTTAAACGATGAGTTGGAATTTAGGCAAGAGTTGTATCCCCCTTTTTATAAAATGGCAAAGCTGGTTTTTGCCCATACCAATGGACTAAAAGCTCAAGAAGAGATGAATAGATATGTCAAAATTTTAAAAGATATTAAAAAAATTGAGCTGGTAGGTTTTGGAGAGAGTGGGGTGTTTAAAATTGCCAACAAATATCGCTATGAAATACTGCTTCGTTCAAACAATATCAAAGAACTTATCCAAGTCTTACACAGTATTCATTCCCCTATGGTTACTATTGATATGGATACGATAAAATAATTTTATAACAATTTTAAACTACATTATTATTACGAAAGGTTAAATTTTCACTTTTTAAATTTGAGGATGACTTTTAAAATCCTATTTTAGTTATTTCAAAAGATTATTTAAACTTTGTTTCTTTAATGTTCTGTAAATATCGAAATCACTGTCAATACTAACGATATTTTTAATATTCTCTTTATTGGCAATATACATTAAAGTTGCATCGGCTAAATCCATAGGAATATTACTGTACTTTTCCATCATAACTCGGATATTTGAAATTTCATCTTGTGAAATAGGATACACTTCAATTCCACCCATTTCACACCATTTTAGAAAATCAATTTGAACTTGAAGATTGAAATCAAGCATATGAGAAACTTCAGTTATCACAGCCCAAGAAGTGATGAGTTTACCTTGATAGGATTTGATAAAATCTAAAACGATTTTATGATATTTATCGCTTCTATCAAAAAGTGCAATCAATGGACCACTATCAATGATGGTTTTTTGCATTTATTTTATCTTTTATTTTTTGTTTATAAGTGGTTGATAAATCATCTCTTCCACTTGAGTATTTTCCAAAAAATTCACTCCCAAGCTCATAGGCATTTTTTTGATTTTGGTCGTTTTTTAGCATATCAAAATAGTAAACTAAAGCATCTTTTATAACTTTACTTTTTGGAATATGTTTTTGTTGTGCTAAAAAAGTGAGTTGATTTTCTATATGTTCATCTAATCGTACAGATACCATAAAAACTCCTTTCATTTTGTATGACAAATTGTATCACAATTTCTTCTGATTTCAAAACTTTAAAATTACAAAGTACATCACATCGGTTGAATTTTAACTTACCTTGTTCAAAATATTCTTGCTTGAAAGAATAAACATAAAACCAATTTGAAATTTTAAAAATTCTTTTTATACTTATATCCTCTTAATGCTTTTTTGGGTAAAATTCGCAAAATTTTAAAGGAAGGTTATGATATTTACTAAAGAAGAATTCAAAGCAAAAGTTGAAGAAATACAAGCTCAAAGTTGGTATAGAAATCCAATCGGATTTGGAATTGCTAGAGTTGACAGAGGGCAAATTAATAAAGATAAAATCCTTCAAGCAACTTTTCCTGTAACAAACTGGGAAGAAAACTACGGCAGTGCAGCAATTTTTTTAGACGCGTTAAAACAAGCAGGTGAGAATGTTGATACAACAAGTTCAGAGCTTGTATGCAATGTCAGTGATACTTTTTTAACAGCGTGCATTGAGTCATTTAGACCCTATATTCCAGAAGCAAAAGGAAATGAGCACAGAAACGTACAAGTGGTTTCTCAATTGGCTTCATTGCCTTTAGAGTCAGGGTTAACTGCTGATGATTTTAAAGTGGTATTTATTTTTGAAGACGCTGCTCCACAAAGCACAGAAGGGGTATATTTAAAACTTTACGCCCTTTCAACAGGAAAAGCGAAATTAAGAAGCCTTAACTTAAACGGAGCATTTGGTAAATTACACAACTGCGCTTGGACAACAGGTTCTACTCCAATCGAACTTGACTGGTTAAGAGAAAATGAAATTGCATTAAAATTGGCCAACAAATATCCAGAAATTATCATGGTAGATAAATTCCCAAGATTCTTATCTCATGTAATTCCTGCTGATAACACACGAATTTTAGAAACTTCAAAAGTACGATTTGGAGCACAATTAGCAGCTGGAACAACAGTTATGCCTGGTGCTGCATATGTTAACTTCAACGCAGGAACTGAAGGTGTGGTTATGGTAGAAGGAAGAATTTCTTCAAGTGCCGTTGTAGGAGCTGGATCAGACGTTGGTGGAGGAGCTTCAATTCTTGGAGTACTTTCAGGAACAGACGGAGTGCCAGTATCTATTGGGAAAAATACACTTCTTGGAGCAAACTCTTGTACCGGTACAGCTATTGGTGATGGATGTATTTTAGACGCAGGTGTGACGATTTTACCTGGAACAAAAATTGCGTTATCTGAAAAAGCAGTAGCACAATTAAAAGAGATTAACCCTGATAAAGAGATTTCAACTACAATGAAAGGAAGTGATTTTATTGGAGTTAATGGAGTACACTTTAGAGTGAATTCATCAACAGGTCAAACTATTGCGATGAGAAGTACAAGAGAAGTTAAACTTAACGAAGATTTACACTAATTGTAACAAACTCTACACGTTGAAAGGCAAGAGGGTTTCTTCTTGCCTTTTTTTATGAAAACAGAATTTTAATCAAAAAAGAGAATTATGATAGAACTAGTAAACATATCAAAAAGTTATCCAACCAATGAGCTTTACAGTGGGTTAGACTTACGTTTAAACGCTGGCAATAAAGTAGGGCTTGTGGGTCGAAACGGAAGTGGAAAATCAACACTGTTTAAGTTGATTTTAGGAGAAGAACAACCCGAAAGTGGTGAAATCGCTATTCCTAAAAACTATAAAATTGGTGCATTAAAGCAATATTTTGACTTCACTGAAAAAACGCTCTTAGAAGAGACCGCTTTGGCTTTAAGTGAAGAAGATAAATACAATATTTATAAAGCAGAAAAGATTTTATTTGGTCTGGGATTTACTCAAGAAGACTTAGAAAAAGCACCTAAAGAATTTTCCGGAGGGTACCAAATACGAATTAATTTGGCAAAACTTCTTTTAACAGAACCCAATATGTTGTTACTCGATGAGCCTACAAACTACTTGGATATTTTGTCAATACGATGGTTAAAAGCCTTTTTAAAATCGTTTGAAGGTGAAGTGATACTCATAACACACGACAGAGATTTTATGGACAGTGTGTGTACTCATACCATGGGGATTATACGAAAAAGTGCATTTATGGTACAAGGTGGAACTCAAAAGTTTTATGAACTTTTAGCCAATAATGAAGAACACTATGAGAAACAAAAAATAGCTCAAGAGAAAAAGATTAAAGAGCTTGAAGAGTTTATTGCTAAAAATAAAGCTCGAGCGGCTACTGCAACTTTGGCTCAATCAAAAGTAAAAATCTTAGAAAAAATGGACGTTATGGATGACTTACAATACGATGCCAATTTAAAATTTGACTTTAACTATAAAGAGACAGCAGCGAAGTTTTTAGTTGAAGTCAAAGAGGTAAGTTTTGGATACAGTGCAGATAATATTTTATTTAAAGACATTACTTTTGCACTTAATAAAGGTGAAACGATTGGAATCATTGGGAAAAATGGTAAAGGGAAATCTACATTGCTTAATGTAATTGCAGGGGAACTTAAACCATTAACAGGAACCGTTGATTTTCACAGCAGTACTGTATTTGGACACTTTGGACAAACCAATATTTCGCACTTAAATTTAAACAATACCGTAATGGATGAAATCCATTCAACCAATGTAAAACTGCCAGAATCAACGATTCGTGGAATTGCTGGTTTGATGATGTTTTCAGGAGACAATGCGAAAAAGAAAATTTCATTGCTTTCTGGGGGTGAAAAAAGTCGGGTTATGTTAGGAAAAATTATTGCCAAAGATGTGAATTTACTTTTCCTAGATGAGCCTACAAACCACTTAGATATGGATTCTATTCAAGCGTTAACCAATGCGATAAAAGCATTTGAAGGTTCTTGTATTATTGTAACGCACAGCGAAGATTTGCTTCGAGCAGTGTGTGACAGACTGATTGTATTTACCAATGATGGGGCAGATTATTTTAACGGTACTTATGATGAATTTTTAGAAAAAATTGGTTGGGATGAAGATGACTCGATGGAGCAGAAAAAACCAAAAGACAAACCAAAAATCAATAAAAAAGAGATCAAAAAACTTCGAGCTGCCGTTGTGTCTGAAAAAAGTAAAGCAACTGCTCCTTTGAAAAAAGAGATACAAGCTTGTGAAGAAGAGATACTTAAACTTGAAGCACTTTTAGATGAAACACAAAATGAACTCACACGATTAACTTCTAAAGGGGATAATCATGCCATTACTGAAGTGTCAAAGAATGTGGCTAAATATGAAAAACAAATTGAAGAAAAATATGAAGCACTCGTGCCAAAGCAAACACAATTGGATGCTTTAAATGCCGAGTTTGAGAAGAAATTAGAAGAGCTTTCTTAAAATGGTGAGTAGTGAGTGGTAAAAGGTAAGAAGTGTAATATATCCACTACTTACTTCTCACTACTTACCACTTACTTTTTTGCTATTCAAGCAAAAGTCTAAAACTCTTAGCACTAAAAAGTTTGATATTTTCACTTTTTAGGGCTTTAAGTTCATTGCTGTACCCTTTTTTCGCAAAAAATACAAAAATATCAGGTTCAATTCCTATTTTTATACACTCTTCTTTAAGTTTGCTCAGTTCACTTTTTTTCATTTTTCCATCAATATATTTACACGTTCCCACAATAACTTTACCCGAAGTGGTTTTAGCAATTAAATCAATTTGGATTTTTTCATCCCAATATTTTCCCATTTGTTTAAGTGCATCTTCTTTGTAAAAATCAATTAAAAACTCTAACGCCAATTCTTCAAAAACAAAATCGCTAAATTGAGCTTTGCGATTGGCATATAATTCATGAAACTCTTCATAGTTGCCTTCTTTAATCCCTTTGTAAATAGGAGAAATAAATGCAAACCAAAAACGTAAAATCGGTGCTGTAAATAAAAGCTTTTTAGCCACTTTAGCATCACCTCGTTGATTGGTGATAAAGTGTTGTGAAGATTCAAGTTCTATGATACCTTTTTCACATAAACCTTCTACACATTTCATACCCTCTTCAAAGCTGACATGAGCTTTTTTAAAAGCCGTTTGCGTTCGTCTGTCACCTAATGCCGCTCCTGTTAAAATGGCATGATCGACTTTATAACCACCGGTTAAACTGTTGATTTGGGTTCTTAGTTGCTTATAATCATTGAGAAGATGTTTTTCAATCAACTCCAAAAGAGGTTTACTGGTATCAAGTTGTATGTCTAATCCACCAAATACCGTGAAGTATTCAATCGCTTTTTCCATATCGGTAAATTGATGTTGTGTACAAAACGTCTTAAATTGATTTTTTGTTGATAAGTCAATGGCTATAATGGGATATCCTTTTATATTTTATAGTGTTGTTGTAAAAAATTATTCAAAGCATTGGCAAATTTTTGAGCATCTTTTACCGTAAAAGCAGCAGGACCTTTTGTCAACTCACCGCTGTCTCTGATTTCTTGCATTAAGTTTCTCATTGCCAAATAGTGTTTGATATTATCTTGCGTATAGGCTGTTCCTCTGTGGTCAATGGCAAAAGCATTTTTTTCTAAAGTGCGATTCGCAAGTGGAATATCTGCTGTTATGACCAAGTCATTTTCTAAAAGCATTGCTACAATCTTATCATCGGCTTCATTTTCTTTTGATTCAACAATCAAATATTCAATATGGCTGCTGTTGCCAATGTTGATTTTTTTATTGGCAACTACGTACGTTTTTATCTTTCGTTTTTCAATTGCTTTATGAACAATGGGTTTAAGCAAATTGGGGAAGGCATCGCCATCTATGTATAAGGTCATAATCTCTTTTTATTCTTAATTTATAAAATTATACAGTTATTTATCAATATTTCTTATAAAAACGGTATAATTCTACCATATTTTAAAGGATAACGTATGACAGAAGAGATAACCCAAGAACAGCTTAGTGAAACTCAAGTTGTGAAAAAAAAGAAAGCAAAAAAAGCAGACGAAAAAAGACCTAAACTTTCTAAAAAGAAAAAAGCTCGATTGGTATTAAAAAAAGCGGCGAAAAAACACAAAGAAGAAAAGAAAAAACAAGCGAAGAAAAAAGCTAAAAAAACGAAAAATAAAAACAAAATGATTTGATGAGAAGGGTGTTAAACTATTTAAGTGAAATAAAGTAGTTTAACTCTTTTTCGAATTCTTCTAATATTTCAGTGTTGCCATGCTTTATGGCACCTTTTAGAAGAAGTTCCGTTTTGTAAATCAGCTCTTGTAAAACTTCAAATTTATACTCACTTTCAAGATGTTTTTTTAAAGCATAAATACGATATTTGTCTATGGTTTTGGTTTCAAAAGAGAGTTGATTTGAATGTCCCGCATATTTAGAGGTAAGCTTTTTATCAATATACTGTATAGGGTATTTTCGCAATATTCTTAACCACAAATCATAATCTTCACAGGCAATTAAGCTTTCATCAAAATATCCCACAAACTCAAAAAGTTTCTTATGACAAAAAAATGTTGATGCCCCAATTTTACAATGTTTTAAAGAGTTTAAAAAGGTTGGCATTTCTTTTGTTTGATGCGTTTTAAGATTGATGATTTTTTCATTGCGTATCCACCGTTCATCGGTAAAGGAAGCCAAAGACAGAGGGTTATTTGTATGAAATTCAATATGATGTGCAATTTTATTTTTGTGCCAGATATCATCGCTGTCTAAAAAAGCAATCCAATCATTTTTTGCATTTAAAATCCCAGTATTTCTTGCTTTTGAAACACCTTGATTGGTTTGATAAATATACTTTACATCAAATTGTTTGACGGTTTCAAAGGTGTTGTCATTTGAACCATCGTCAACTACGATGATTTCATCCACACAACAAGTTTGTTCTAAAACACTTGTGATGCAAGATTCAAGAAAAGAAGCTCGGTTGTAAGTGGGTATAATAACACTGATTTTCATCAGTTAAAAAGGTCTTGAGGATTGATATGAGTGCTGTTTTTGGTTGCTTGAAAAGTCAATAATTCATTGATTCGACCTACTACGTACCCTTTTTGTACCCATTTCCCTACTTTAATCGTAGGAGAAATTTGATCTAAGTGAGAATAAATTGTATGCAAACCATTTTCATGTTGGATAATCACCACATTTTCTAACATACCCGAATCTTTTTTGGCATAGACCACTTTCCCGTTTAATACATTAAAAACTTTGGCTTTTTCTTCATTGGATTTTAACACAATAGACTCATTGAAAAGTTCGATTTTATAAACAGGGTCAAAGTATTTCCCAAATTTTTTAGTAATTTGATAGGACTTTAAAGGCGCAATGGTTTTGGCTCCTTTGTATTTACCAATTTTAATCCCAGAAGTTGATGATCCTAACATTCGCACTTCAATATCAATATTATTGGCAAGTCTCTCTTGTGTAGTGGTTTGTTTTTGTTTAAGGTCTTGTTCTCTTTTTTGTTTTTCAAGTGCCAGTTTTTTTTGACGTTCTTGCTCTTTTTTAAGTTCATCTTCTTTTAAAATATTGAGTTTAGAAAGCAAGGTTGAGAGCGATTTTTGTTTTTTGACCACCATCTTTAACTCATCTTGATAGGCAATATGCTTCTTTTGAAGAGAACCAATGGTTTTTTCTTGTTCTTTTTGTAATTGTGCCAAACTCTCTTTACGTTTGGTTTCAATTTTAATAAACTCTTTAAGTTTAACAATTTCTTCTTCATTTTGGATTTTGTTTTGATTAATGATAAGATACTGTTTATTTAAACGATTGATCTCTTCTTTGGTATTTGAAGATAACACGGCATACATTTCCGTGTCAATAATTTCTTGAAGTGATTTTTTTGATGCCAAGTTCAGAGCAAATGCCCAAGAAAAATTTTCAATAATGATATTTACAATATCGTATTCGTTTTTCTCTTTTTCTTTTTGAATATTTAATGCTTTAATTTCAAGTTCTTCCAAACGACTTTGTGTATGTTGCAGTTTGTCTTTTTGGGTTAAAATGACTTGATTGAGAATTTTAATTTTGCTGTTGATTTTATTGAGTTCAGAAGTTTGTGTTTTAATCTCTTTGGATAAATTGTCAATTTTGGCTTGTGTTTGTTGATTTAAACGTTTATTGGCTTCGAGTATTTTTTTATTGGTATTGATTTTGCTCTCTATGGCTTTTGTTGAAGCAAACGCAACGTTTGATAAAAGAATAACCGATATAAAAACTATTTTAACCATATTTACGTATTTTATATTTAAACAAAACCCCAATAATGGTGGTAATGGAAATGGACATCGACAATACAAACAAATAGACAAATTCAATGTTTAATGAAGTGTCAATTTCTATGATCGAATGCAACTCAGGCGGAAAAATGATGGTTAAATTCTCAAAAATAAAAAACAACAACGAACTGATAATTAAAAATGCAATAAACGCTGCAATAAGAGCATGTTTAATCACAGCAGATGCACTGTATAAAATGGAAGCACCATGCAGTTGCATAATCGATATTTTTTCTTGGTGCTCATAAAACCAAATTTGAATTTGCTTTGAAAACAGAATAATAGAAAAAAGTAATGAGATGACAAAAAAGACAATAATAATATTTTGATTCAAAACCAAAAGTGAGAAAATCTTATTATGATCTTTTGAAAAAATCTCTATTTTATTGATATTAGGAATTTTTGCCAGTTCATTGCGTATGATTTCAAGTTGAGAACTTGTGGGAAAAGTCTCTAAATGTAAGGTATAAAAAAAAGGCAAACGCTGTTTGAGTAAAAAAATAGAGTTTTCCGACAAAGAGTCTTTGACTTTTTGGATAATCTCTTCTTTATCCAAAGTCACAATCTTTTTAACAGCAATACCAGCAAGAGAGTTGATGTCATCTTTTATCAAAGGGGTATTGGTAATTACTACAATGGCATAGTCATCAGAGATTTTGTTTTTATAATTGGCAATAATTTCTTCTGTAAAAATATACATTGAAAAGGTAATGAGCATAACACATAAAGGGATAACAAATGAAAAAATAGTTTTAACAGACTTCATAAATAATTCCATCTTCAATTGAGAGTTGTCTAAAAGCAATTCCAAAATTTCTGGGTACTCTGTGTGTTACTACGACAATAGTAATTCCCAGTTGTTCATTGGCATTTTTAAGTAAATTCCAAACCAAATCTGCCGATGAATCATCTAAGTTTCCCGTAGGTTCATCGGCAATAATAATTTTGGGATTGTGAGCCAATGCTCGTGCAACAGCAACTCGTTGTTGTTCTCCCCCACTTAATTGACTGGGATAAAACCCTTCTCGGTGGCTTAGTTTGACGTGTGAAAGCAGTTTTATGGCTTGTTGTTTTGAAATATCATTGGAGTAACCATTGATTTTTAAAGGCAACATAATATTCTCTTCAATGGTCCACTCTTTAACCAGTTTATAATCTTGAAAAATAACACCAATATTTTTTCTTACTTCTCTTAATGTTCGATTTGAAGGAGTTGACATATCTTGATTATCAATCAGAAGTTGACCGTGTTTTAACGTAATATCTCCGTAAAAAGATTTCAGTAAGGTTGATTTCCCGCTTCCACTAGCACCTCCAATAAAGACAAACTCACGAGGCTTAATTTGAAAGTTTCCTTTTTTGATAATAAAACGATTTTCATCGTAAGAGAGGTAAATTTCTTTGGCTTTAATCATGACATAAAATCTCTTTGAGTTTTTGGTGTGCTTTTATATTGGCACTCGTAGGAATAGGATTGCCTTGAAAATAGTTAATTTTCCCTTGCTTGACGTAGAGATATTTGTTTAAAGGTTTATTAAAACTTCCAAAGGTAATTTGAATCAAACCACCGTTGGGCTCAATATCAAAAACATCTTCAATATGCACTACAAAATCCTCTTCTACAAGGGCTTTTTGAGGAAAATTTTTCTTGAATTTATCAAAATCAATTGCGTTTGGAAAAGAGAAATCTTTGTCTAAATTGATGGCTTCATCGTTTTGTTGACATTGTAAAATAACATCATAAATCGCTTTACCTTGTTTCTTCCAACGATCTTCGTATTTGCTTGAAACGTTTAAATCTTTGTTAATATCAATGGTGATTTTACCTTGAGGTAAATGCGTTAATAAATCAACACAATAATCAAAATATTTTCGACTGTCCGTTCGTAATTCAAGCGTTCCATCAACTCGCAAAATTCGTAGCGCTTCATTGATAAATTCATTGCTGTAAACTCGTCTGTGCGGCTTTTTATCCCAAGGGACAGGAAAGTGAACAAAGATTTTGCTCACACTGTTGGATTTAATAAATTCCATAAAAAGTCGGGCATCATAATTGACAGCTAAAATATTGGTGATATTTTGCAGTTTAACTTGTTTGAGCATTTGCTCAATTGAGGGTGTATGAATTTCAAGTCCAATAAACTGAACCTCTGGGTTGGCTTTGGCTTGATGAATTAAGTGTCGTCCGCTTCCAAATCCAATTTCGATTTGTATCTCTTTGTTGGTGTCAAACTCATTGACAAAATATTCAATCTCTTTTAAATACTCTCTTTGTGGCTCGACTTTGTGTGAGTCGTTACTTGTATTTGAAAAAACAACATGGGACGATGTGGCTTTTGCATAAGCATTAAGGGCATGTTTAACAATAGAAATGGGTGTAACTCGAGTAGGCTTATCTGCTTTAAGCATCACGTTGTCATCTTTTTGTTTTAACGTGAGTAAAAACTCTTTGTCATCGCTTTTAACACCGACTTTATATTCGGTTTTGCGTACACTGGATGTAAAATTATACGATTGGGCAATAAAAGTAAATAAGACTCCATCGCAAGAAGTTGGAGTCTTAAGTTCATGATGTTGATTAAATACAATATGCGGCATTTATGGATTATTTCTCACTTAATTTTGGTAAGGTCAAAGAGACCTCTTTGGTTTGTTCAGAGGCAATGCCGTATTGGTCAATTGATTGCAGTGTATATTGATACTTTACCCCTCGAACAATATCTCGGTCTTCATAACGTAAATCAGTAATGCCATTGATTTTAGTGGTTTTAGAGTTCATAAATCCTTCTTTAACCGTTTTATAAACAACAAACGATTGCGCTCTGTTGTCACCTGCTTGCCAATTTAAAATGGCTTTTTCCCCTTGAATTTGAGCTAAGGTAATAATGGGTTTATTGAGTTTAGGCAGAGTAATTCCCATGGTGGAGTTCATCAATAATGCACTTTCTAAACCATCTTTGTCCACGGCGGTAATTTTATAAAATCGATGTTTTCCGTCTTCATTGATAATATCTTCATACATAAACACATCACTGGGTACGGATTTTAAGTGAGTAAAACTTCCATCCGCACTGCTACTGCTGTAAAGTTTGTATTGAATGACATCTTGTGTACTTGAAGCTTCCCACGAAACAATAATTTTTCGAGGTTGATCAATGCTTGCTTTAACGTGATTGGCAGGATAAGGTAAAGGTTTGGTTTGCGCTCGTACAATTTCACTGGGTTGAGACTCAATGCCATCAAAGGTGTGTGCTTTTAACCGATACATATACACCACATTGTCTTCGAGTTTAGTATCAATGTATTCAACTTGCAACCGACCTTCAATTTTATCCAACTCATTCCATTTTGCAGTGGTTGGTGTGGTTCTTTCAATGGTATAATACTCAATTCGTTCACTCTCATGAGGTCGCCACAATATTTTAACTTGTCGCGGCATATTGCTAATAGCTTGGATAAAAGAGACCGCTTCTGGAACAGGTAGTGTCTGTACGGTATAGGCATTGGTTGGTTTTGATTCGGTGTCGTGTTTGGTTGCACTGGAAATGGCATATATGTATCGAGTACTGGGTTCTAACTTTGTATCAACATAATGCGTAGCATATCGGTTTTTAATGAACGTAACACGTTTTAATTTATTGCCTTCTTCACTCATATTAGCACGATAAAGGTAGTACCCATCGACGCGCAAATCATCGACTTTTTTCCACTCAAATGCCACTGAAGTAATATCAGGAATGGTTCGAAGTGATTCAGAATCAACGGCTTCAAGCGTTGTATCAATTTTAGGTTTTTCGGGTTCAGTTAAGTTGGCTGTTGTGCATCCACTAATGAGCAAAACCAAAAGAGTCGATGATATAATTTTGATTAATCTTTTCACAGATTTCCTCCACGTTAAAGTTTTCATTTAAAAATTCATTCATGTCATTGGGTATATTTGCTAAAAAATCCATGCGTTGTTTGGTTCTTGGATGGACTAAATAAAGGGAATAAGCATGCAAATAAACTCTTTTGATTTTATTCAAATCCCCCTTAAATCCATATAAATTATCACCTAAAATGTGTCTATTTATCGAGCTTAAATGCACACGGATTTGATGCGTTCTTCCTGTAAAAAGTTTTGCCGCGATAAGTTCTATGGTTTCATTTTTACTAAGAGCAATTTTACTGAAGGCTGACTTAGCAAATTTGCCATTTTCTACAATTCCCATTTTCAAACGATTAGTGGGATTTCGTGCCATGGGTTTTTCAATAATGACATTATCTTTTAACGGCAAATCAATGATTGCCAAATAATATCTTCCCATACTTTTGTCTTGAAGTTGTTCCGATAAAAAGACATGAGCTTCATTGCTTTTAGCCACAACCATTAACCCACTTGTTCCTTTGTCCAATCGGTGGACTATCCCGTGACGTTCTTCTCCACTGATGGTAGAAAGAGAAATATTCTTTTTCTTAAGCCAATCGACTAAAGTGGGTTCGTTGACACTTGGTGCATCGTGAACAATTAAGTTTGACGGTTTGTTGATAACAAGAATGTCGTCATCTTCATAAATAATTTCAACATGAAAATCAATCTCTTGAGCCTCTTTCTTTTCTACTTCAGGTAAAAAGACTTCAATGTTTTGATTTAACTTAAGTTTTAAACCTGCTTTAGTGACAGTTTTACCATCAACTTTTACACACTCTTTTTTAATTAAATGTTCAATTTGATTTCTTGTTTCTTCTAAATTTAAAGATAAAAATTTATCTAATCTATTTTCCTCTTGAACAATAAAGTTTTTATTCATATTTTGCTACTCTTTCACTATGCGATTATTTGATAAAAGAATTATTTCACATTTTGATCATATTTTAGTTTTTTTGGTATTACCACTGATATTTTTGTCACATCATTTGATTAATGAAACAAATGAAATCTTAGCACAAAAACAGTTAATATACTTTTCAGTGGCAGCGATATGTTTTATATTGGTCTTTTTTTTGCCCATACGAAATAATTTGCGAGTGATTCCTTTTTTGTATTGGGTAGGGATACTTTTGCTTTTAGCCGTTGAGTTTTTTGGAGTGACAAAACTGGGAGCAACGCGTTGGTTGGCGATTCCATTTACGAGTTCAACCATTCAGCCCTCAGAGTTAATTAAACCCATTTTTTTATTAATGTTGGGGTATTTAATCTATATTAATCCTCCCAAAAAAGAGGGCTATGGCATTAAAGAGTTTTTACATTTCTCTTTTTATATTTTGTTGCCATTTATTTTAATTGCCAAAGAGCCCGATTTGGGTACAGCCTTGGTATTGTTATTTGTCGGATATGGTGTGTTATTTGTTATTGGAGTTAGGTGGAAAATATGGGCAGGAATTGCTATTGCTGTTGCGTTGGCTTCTCCTTTGATGTATACGTATATGATAAAAGATTATCAAAAAAAACGTATCACTGATTTTATCTCCGATGAGCCCAGTTATCATGTCCAACAATCCATTATTGCCATTGGTTCAGGAGGATTGTTTGGCAAAGACCAAGAAGATGCAACTCAAACCCAGCTTAAGTTTTTGCCCATTGCCACAAGTGATTTTATTTTTGCTTATTTTGTTGAACGATATGGATTTATTGGAGCAGTGGGGTTGATTTTTTTGTATTTATTGTTGATTACGCATTTGCTTTCACATAATTACAGCATCAAAGATGATTATTTGGTTCGAGCCTTTGCTTCGGGCGTGGCATTGCTCATATTTTTTAATATGAGCATAAATATTTTAATGGTGATTGGTTTTGCCCCTGTTGTGGGCTTGCCTTTGCCTATTTTTTCGTATGGAGGAAGTTCCTTTATTACGTTTATTGTCTTTTTTGCCATACTGGAAAATCTTTTGGCATTTAGATACAAAGATTTATACAATTACGAAAGGAAATTATAATTTGAAACCACAAAGCACAACATTTATTGGATTTACAGACGATTTTGCATCTTCCAAAGCGGTTTTGTTTGGCGCACCATTTGATGGTACAACTTCATTTAAACCGGGCACAAGATTTGCTCCTGCTGCCATGAGAGAAGACTCTTGGGCAATAGAGAGTTACAGCCCTTATTTGGATAAAGATTTAGACGATATGCCTTTGTTTGATTATGGTAATTTAGAATTGCCTTATGGCGATAAAATGCAAGTGTTACAGATGATTGAAAAGACCGTGGATGAGATTGTTGATGCCAATAAAATCCCCATTATGATTGGCGGTGAACACTTGGTTTCATATGCTCCTGTGAAATCGTTGGTCAAAAAATATCCCGATTTACATGTTATTCATTTTGATGCTCATACGGATTTACGTGAAGAGTTACTTGATGAAGCCTTTTCACATGCTACTGTTATACGAAGAATCAGTGAACTTCTTCCTAAAGGCAATGTCAATCAATTTTGTATTCGTTCAGGACTTAAAGAGGAGTTTGAATGGGCAAAAACCAATGTTCATTTAGAAAAATTTACTTACAATACTTTGGCCAGTTGCGTTAAACGACTCCAAGATAAGCCGGTGTACATCACCATTGATTTAGATGTTTTTGACCCTTCTGTTTTTCCAGGAACAGGAACGCCTGAGCCAGGTGGGATTGATTTTCAAGATATGCTTACCATTATTAAAACCTTAAGTTCATTAAATGGTGTTGTTGGTATGGATGTGGTCGAGTTATCACCCAAATATGATGCCAGTGGTGTTTCAACGGCCGTTGCGTGTAAAACACTTCGCGAATTGGTTTTAGCTACCGTAAAATAATCAGTACAAAAAGTAGTTCACATAAATTTTAATTTTTGTGGGCTCTTTGGGTCGGGGGTAATCTTTATAAGCGATTCGTATGGTTTCAAGAGTGTTCTCATCCAAAGAAGTTGAATGAGAACTGCTTGTGAGTCGTAAATCGGAGATGTCCCCATTGGGATAAAGCATAAATTCCACAATATTTGTGCCATCTTGTCGAAGTCTGGCTGCTAAAGAGGGATAGCGTAAATACTTTTGGGTAATTCTTCCAATGTCGCGTAAATTCTTTTGTAAAAAAACTTTTTGAACTTTATTAAAGGAGTTATACTCCTCTCCATATAACTCCAAATAACTTTGTGTAATGGTGTCTAACATATTTCTGTCAAGCTCAGGTGTGGCTAAGAAATCACTCAATGTCTCTTTTTTTAGTTTTTCTTGCTCTTTTTCTAAGGGTGTTTTAGGTTTTTCTTTGGGCAAAGGGTGTGTAAAGGTGGGTTGTACTTGTTGGGACGTTGTTGGCTTAGTAACTGTTTTTTTAGCCTCCTTTACCACTTCTCTTTTGGGTTGGGGTTTTATCTTTTCTACTTTTTTAAAAGGTTCTTCAACTTTTGGAGAAGCTAGAACTTCTTTTTGTTCAACAGCTGGAGCTGCTTTGAGTTTAACCATACGGATATTTGAAGCAATATTTTTTTCTTTGTTTTGATTTTGCGCACTGTTTTCCTCTTTGGGTACATTATAATTGAGTAAAAAAAGGATATGAATAAATATTGATAAAATTAATGCAATTGTGAGCTTTTTCATGGGTGGATTGTAGTATAATATTGCTTTTAATTTAATATTTAGGACTGTTATATGTATGAAAAATCACAAGAAGCTTACCGTCAAGCATTAGAAGTAATACCAGGTGGAGTGGATTCTCCTGTTAGAGCATTTAAAAGTGTAGGAGGAACACCGTTATTTATTCAAAAAGGTGAAGGCTCTTATTTACACGATATTGATGGAAACAGATATTTGGATTTTGTACAAAGTTGGGGTCCTTTGATTTTTGGACATTGCGATAAGGATATTGAAGAAGCGGTCATTAAAACTGCTAAATTGGGTTTGAGTTTTGGTGCGCCAACACTTCTTGAAACTCAACTGGCAGAAGAAATCGTTGAAATGTTTGATAATATTGATAAAATCCGATTTGTAAGTAGTGGAACCGAAGCGGTTATGAGTGCCATTCGATTAGCCCGTGGAGTTACCGGTAAAAATGATATTATTAAATTTGAAGGGTGTTATCATGGACATTCAGATTCATTGCTTGTTCAAGCAGGTTCAGGATTGGCAACATTTGGAACACCAAGTAGCCCAGGGGTACCGGCTGATTTAACCAAACACACACTACTTTGTGAATACAACAATATTGAAAATTTGAAACAGTGTTTTGCTGATTCAAACGATATTGCGTGTATTATTATTGAACCCATTGCGGGAAATATGGGATTAGTTCCTGCGAGTGATGCTTTTTTACAAACGTGCAGAGAATTATGCGATGCCCATGGAGCATTATTGATTTTTGATGAAGTAATGTCAGGGTTTAGAGCTTCATTAAAAGGGGCACACGGTGTGGTTTCACAAAGTGCAGATATTGTCACTTTTGGTAAAGTTATCGGTGCTGGAATGCCTGTCGGTGCCTTTGGAGCCAGTAAAAAAATAATGGCACACTTAAGTCCAGAAGGTACGGTATATCAAGCAGGAACTTTAAGTGGGAATCCTGTTGCCATGGCAGCAGGACTTGTAAGCTTACAAAAATTAAAAGCCAACAATGGCATTTACGCTGAACTGGAAGCCAAATCAAAAAGATTGATGAATGGCTTTAAAGAGGTTGCTTCTAAAAACAATATTGCCCTTCAAGCAGATACCAGAGGAAGTATGTTTGGATTTTTCTTTTGTGAAACCATGCCAACAAATTTTAAAGAAGTAGGGCTTTGCAATTTTGAACGATTTGCAAAATTCCACCAAGAGATGTTAAAACGAGGTTTCTATTTTGCGTGCAGTCAGTATGAAGTGGGATTTATGTGTACTACGATTACCAATGAAGAGATTGATGCGTGTATTGATGCAGCCAATGAGGTGATGAAACAGCTATGAGTAACGAATTAAATACAAACGAGCCTAAACATCAAGGCAAATTAAGAGCATTGGACTCATTATCATTGGGGATTTCTATGGTTGTTGCCGTTGCTCTTGGAGTAGGAATTGGTCTTTTACTCAAAGATTGGACGGGGAAAACGTGGACGTTGTGGATTGGTGTACTTTTGGGGATTTTAGCGGCATTTAATAATGTGTATAAAGCCTATAAACGAGCACAAAAAGAGTATGAAGGAATGGAAAACGACCCTCGATATGCCCATCGTGCTAAATACGGTGATCAATCAAACGATGACGATAATTAAAAATTTTGCCAAGTTTTATATCTTTTTAGATTTGGTGGTCATTGTTGTTTGTATCGCTTTGGATAACTATCTTTGGCTTTTAAATACACAAGTGGCGTTTATCTCAGCAATGGCAATTACCATTGGCTCTTTTTTAGGGTATCAACGCAATATCCAAAAAAGAGTTGAGAGCATAAATCCCAGTGATACCTCTTCTTTGGAACCTCGAGATAAGATTGATGAGATTGATGATCCCTATGATTTGTACGGAGAAATCAACGAACAACAAGAGTTTAGTGCCAGTGAAATTAAAACCATCATTCAAGAGGAGAAAAAGAAAGTTAAACAAAACAGCTTTAAAAATACCATCTTTTCAGCAACAGGTTTTGCTTCTTTATATCGTCTTGCTGGCTATGCTCTTTTGATTTTTGGATTTTTTGCCCTTAACAACAATGGTTTGTTGCATGTTTTTTCGTATTTAATTGGGCTGTTTATTGTAACTATGGCTACCTTGATGATTAACATCAGTTCAAAATCAAAGGCAGATCAATAGTTACTTTTTGTTCTTCTATGGTTAAAATATAAGAGTTGGAGTTGGTTTCTAAATTTTCATTGACATTTAAATAGCCATCGCTGACAATGTCAATACTGATTAAAGAGTATTTTTGTTCCTCAATTCGAATGTATTCACCGATTTTTAATTTAATTGAGGTACTAATCGTTGTACATTGAGCAAACGCTTCATAGACTTTTCCGATAATTTTCAATAACTCAGGAACAATCATTTTAAACTCAGGAATAGAGGGATCATAATTTTTGATAAAATTAATTTCCCGTTTGGTTTTTAACGTACTGATATTTAAGTCTACCAAGGTAAAGATATTGGCAAACTCCCCATTTTTTGTGGAGAGTTTGTTCTCTTTTTTCACCATGGTGGATTTGTAAAATTTGACAAATAACTCTTCTTCGGTTTCATAGCCCACGGTAATGGCATAAAAGACATAGTTTTTTATGGGTAAATTAATATACGATGTTGCAAACCCATAGGTCGCAGGCGCATATTTAATGGCAATATCGTACAGCTCTTTCGAACTGACACGATTGAGTAAAAACTGTGCTTCTGCATTTGAATAAAGCAGTTTTCCGCTGTTGGAAAAGGTCATAATGGGATTTAAATCTAACTCCACCCAATTTTCATAAAAATTCATAAAACGGTATTAACTTTCAACATAATTTTTTAAATTTTTCCCTACTTTTGGGTGTTTGAGTTTTTTAATGGCACTGGATTCTATTTGTCGAACTCTCTCTCTTGTAACAGCAAGTTCTTTTCCAATCTCTTCAAGTGTTCTATCACTTTCATCGTCCATAAGCCCAAATCTCATTCGAACAACCGCTTGTTCTCTTTCATTAAGTTGTCCCAAAATTTGGTCAATTTGATTTTGTAAATCCTCTTTCATGATATTATCAACAGGAGTTGGTGCTTTTTCATCAGGAACAAAGTCTCCAAATTTACCGTCATCATCACTTCCAATAGGGGCTTCTAGTGAAACAGGCTCTTTCGTGATTTTGATAACTTGTTTGACTTTATCAACAGGCAAGCCCACTTCTTTTGCGATTTCTTCTACATCGGGTTCTTTGCCGTTTTCTTGGATTCCTTTTCTTATGATTTTATTGATTCGGTTAATCGTTTCAATCATATGAATTGGAATTCTAATCGTACGTGCTTGGTCAGCAATGGCTCGTGAAATGGCTTGTCGAATCCACCAAGTGGCATAAGTTGAGAATTTATACCCCTTTTTATACTCAAATTTATCCACGGCTTTCATTAAGCCAATGTTTCCTTCTTGAATTAAATCCAAGAAAGGTAAGCCTCGGTTGGTGTATCGTTTTGCAATGGAGACCACCAATCGTAAGTTTGATTTAGCCATTCGTGTTTTAGCTTCATCGGTAATTTTTTTACCTCGTTTGATTTGTTCCAAAATATCTTTGAGTTGCTCGGGTTCTAAATCAAAACCACCTTTGGAAGCCTCTTTAGTTTGGAATAATTTTTTAATTTCCATATAAGTACTTACCATCGTAGCTTCAGGAACCATGGATGTAATTTGAGCTTTGGATAAGTTGATAATATTATTTAAAAGCTTTTCATGGTTTTTTTGTAATGTTTCATTAAACAGAGGTAATTTGTACTCTAAACGCTTTAATTCAGAATCAAAACCTGTGTCCGATTTAAGGGCTGTTTCCATAGCTTTTACGATTTCGGTAATTAATTTAGACGTAGGTCCTAAATCAATCAAAGCTTCTTTTAAAAGTTTTTTCTTGAATGAAATTGCCAATTGATGTTGCATTACTTCTACTTCATCCGTACTGTCAAAGACCTCTTCTTTGGCAATAAATTTCATCCAATCTTTTTTGGCTTTTTCTAAATTTTTAAATGCCCCAATAATCGCTTCAGCTCGTTTATCCAGTTTTTTTTGTTTTTTACTGTTTTCAACGTCTTCTTGAGAATCTAAATCGTCATCATCGCTGTTATCGTCATCATCTGTGTCATCGTCGTTATCATCGTCACCATCATCGTCATCAAAGTTTTTAAACAACTCTTTAACTTTTCGTTCACGATTAACCAAAGGTTCTTTGTATTCCAAAATAAAATCAATTAAATACGGAACAGAGCATATGGCATCTAAAATAACATCTTCGCCTGTTTCGATTTTTTTAGAAATTTCAATTTCTTCTTCTTTGGTTAAAAGAGGAATTTGTCCCATTTCTCGCAAATACATTCGCACAGGAGAATCTGAACGACTCCACTCTAAAAGTTCTTTGTTTTTCAACAAGTCATAAACATTATCTTCTGCTTCTTTTTTGGTTCTTAAATCCTCTTTGCGTTTTGCTTCAGCCGCATTCATTCGTTTGGCTTGTTCTTGAGAAGAGATTAAAGTTACATTAAAAAGTTGGATCAGTGCTAACAGTTTTTTTACATTGGCACCGGAGGGAGCTTTGGGAAAAATTTTAATTATCTTTTCGTAGGTTAAGACTGAATCTTTGTGTTCTTTAATGATAGATTCAATCACTTTATTTATATCTTTCACTGCCATTTGATATTAGTTCCTCGCTTTGATTATAAGGCGTATATTATACCCAAAAATACTAAAACTGTGGTTAATTTTAGCCGCTTAATAAATTATTTTTTAAATTTAAGGTACAATACGCTTTTTAAAATAAATTTAATACGGTTTTGTTTGTTAAAGGTGCCCTAAACAATCAAACGACTTAAAAGGTGAATGATGAATACAATTAAAGGTAAAGTTTGGAATTTTGGAGCCAATATTGATACAGATGTTATCATTGCGGCTCGATATTTAAACAGTTCAGATCCAGAACATTTAGCCAAATATGTTATGGAAGATGCTGACCCTGATTTTCCAAAAAAACTTAACAGAGGGGATATTATTGTTGCGGGTGAGAACTTTGGCTGTGGAAGTTCAAGAGAACACGCTCCAATCGCATTAAAAGCTGCTGGAGTTGCGGCTGTTGTCGCGCCTTCTTTCGCTCGAATTTTTTACAGAAATGCGTTTAATATGGGATTGCCAATTTTTGAACTTCCAGAGTCTTTAGAGATCAAAGAGGGTGAAGAGATTTCAATCAATTTAGATGCAGGAGAAATCACCAATTTAACCACAAACAAAACGTATAAATTTATCCCGATTCCTCCTTTTATGCAAGAATTAATTGCATCGGGTGGATTGATAAATTATGCTAAAGCTGAAATGACAAAAGGAAATTAACATGAAAACATATAATATCTCTATTATTAAAGGAGATGGAATTGGTCCTGAAATCGTCGATGAAGCGATAAAAGTATTGGATGCAGTCTCTTATGAGTGTGGATTTACACTCAATTACAGTGAATATTTAATGGGTGGCATTGCCATTGACGTAACAGGAAAACCTCTTCCCGAAGAGACTGTTACTGGTGTTTTAAAATCAGATGCGTGTTTGTTTGGAGCCATTGGAGGTGAAAAATGGGACACATTGCCAAGAGAGTTAAGACCAGAAACTGGATTATTGAAATTCAGAGAAGCCATGGGTGTTTATGCCAACTTACGACCCGCAATTATTTATGATGAATTGGTTAATGCTTCAACACTTAAACCTGAAGTGATTGAGGGTGTTGATATTATGGTTGTAAGAGAATTAATTGGTGGAATTTATTTTGGTCAACCAAGAGAAAATGATGGTTTTAAAGCATACAATACCATGGTATATACCAAACCTGAAATTGTAAGAATTGGTAAAACAGCATTTGAATTGGCAATGAAACGAGATAAACGAGTCTGTTCAGTAGATAAGGCCAATGTATTAGAGGTTTCTCAATTGTGGAGAGATACAATGATTGAGCTTTCAAAAGAGTATCCCGAAGTTGAATTAACCCATATGTATGTGGATAATGCTGCCATGCAATTGGTACGAAACCCCAAACAGTTTGATGTTATCGTAACAGGAAATATTTTTGGTGATATTTTATCCGACACAGCTTCAATGGTAGTGGGTTCAATTGGATTATTGCCCAGTGCAAGTACGGGTGAAAAAACGGCCATTTATGAACCCATTCATGGTTCAGCACCTGATATTGCAGGACAAGGTATTGCCAATCCCATTGCCACCATCGAAAGTGCAGGGATGATGCTTCGATACTCTTTAGGAGAAGAAGAAGCTGCAAATATGATTGATGCAGCAATTAAAAAAGCTCTTAAAGAGGGGTATCGAACCAAAGATATCGCTGCTTTTGATGCCAAAAAAGTGGTCAGCACAACAGAAATGGGCGATGTGATTGCCAACTACATTAACAAAAAATAACGAAATACTCACTTTAGACTAAAGAAGCAGCATTTGCTGCTTCTTCTTGAAACTACGCTTAACAAAAACATAATTAAATTTTTTATTTTAAGTCTTATAATGATAGAATCAATAAAAATAATTATTCTTGGGAGAATTTAATGTCTGATAAAAAGTTTAGACTGGTAACAAGAAGTGACATGGATGGTTTGGTTTGTGGTACGTTATTGAAATATATTGGTATTATCGATGAAATCATTTTTGTGCATCCAAAAGATATGCAAGATGGAAAGATTGCTATTACTCAAAATGACATTACCACCAATTTACCGTATGTTGAAGGTGTTTTTTTAGCTTTTGATCACCACTTTAGTGAAACGTTACGAAATGAAAAAAAAGAGAATCATATCATTGACCCTAACGCTCCAAGTGCTGCTCAAGTGGTATATGATTATTATGGGGGTGCTTCTAAATTTCCCTCAACATTAAATGAATTAATGGCAGCTTCCAATAAAGCCGATGCGGCACAATTTTCAAAAGAAGATATTCTTGATCCTCAAGGATGGGATTTGTTGAGCTTTTTAATGGATTCACGAACGGGATTAGGACGATTTCGAGATTTTACGGTTTCCAATTATCAGTTAATGATGGATTTAATTGATTATTGCGCTGATCATACGATTGAAGAGATTTTACAATTAAGTGATGTCAAAGAGCGAGTTGATTTATACAATAAATACAAAGAAGAGTTTGAAGAGCAATTGCACCGATGTTCAACCGTTCATGGCAATTTAATTATCATTGATTATCGAGGTGAAGATATTATCTATCCGGGGAATCGATTTTTAATTTATGCTCTTTATCCACAAACCAATATCTCCATTCATGCTGTTTGGGGAAAAGATAAACAAAATGTGGTGTACAGCACAGGAAAATCTATTATTAATAAAACGTCAAAAACCAATGTGGGAGAATTGATGCTCTCTTACGGTGGAGGCGGCCATGAGGCAGCAGGTGGTTGCCAAATTGAGCATGATAAAGCCGATGAAGTGTTAAAAGAGTTGATTACAAAAATCAACCAAGACGGCTAATTATTGATTCAATGAGAGCAGAAGAATAAGCAATAAATAGAGCTTTGGCTCTATTTATTGCTTATGGCATCACTGTTAAGCAAGTCGTCATGCTCTTCCATATCCCAAGGCAAAAGACCCGGTGTGGTGTGAACAAAACGCAAATATTTTTCAAATTGATTTAAAATATCGTTAATGATAGTGTGCTCTTCATATCCGTATAAATCATAGTGTAATCCTCCTCGTTTTAAAAAGACCTCGGCATTATAATAGTGTGTTTGACCTTTTAACTCTTCGATTTTTGTATATGAAAAATTGGGCATTTCATACTCTCTGAGACGAACTTCATAATAAAAATTAATTGTTTCATCCTTATAGATGGTAATCATGGCTCGAGTATACTCTTCGTCGTACTCCACGTCACATAACCAGGTTGATTTTTGAAGTTCTTTTTGAACTTTTTTCATGCTGTTGTAAACATTGGTTTTAATAAACTCTTCGACCGCCTCTTTTTGGGGAAAATTAATTAATTCACTCAGTCGACCTTTCCAGTAATCTTCATTGTCTTCGACGGGGTGCTGGAAATTCATATTGACCGTATGTTGTAAACTCTCTTCTCTGTGATTTTCTATGATTAATGCTCGCCACATTCCAACAGCAGCGATGAGCATAATTACCGCAAACGGTAACGCACTTACAATCGAAGCCGTTTGTAATGCACCCAATCCCCCTGCAATAAGTAAAACAGCTGCTACAACGCCTTCGGTAGTAACCCAAAATACACGTTGCCAAATGGGTGTTTGAGCAACTCCTCCCGAAGCCAAAGAGTCAATAACCAAAGAACCCGAATCTGAAGAGGTAACAAAAAAGGTGATAATCAAAATCACCGTAATAAAAGAGATGATGTCCGTTAATGGTAAACGCTCATAGAGTTTAAATAGGGCAATGGCTTTATCGTTTTGAACTTCCGTGATTAAACTTTCATACCCTTGAACCATTACCATGTGCAATGCCGTATCTCCAAAAACAGAAAACCACAAAAAGGTAAAAATCGTAGGGACTAACATAACCCCTACAACGAATTGCCGTATGGTTCTTCCTTTGCTGATTTTGGCAATAAAAAGCCCCACAAAAGGAGCCCAAGCAATGGTCCAACCAAAAATAAAAAGTGTCCAGTTGCCTATCCAGTCATTAGAAGTATAGGCCTGTAAACTAAAGGTTCTCTCTACGATATTGCTTAAATAACTTCCTGTATTTTCTAAAAATGTGTTTAAAATAAAAATGGTAGGACCCACAACAAAAACAAATGACATTAATGCAATGGCAAGAAGAATATTAATAATAGACAGACGTTTTACCCCTTTGTCCATTCCTGCAATGACTGAAAACAGAGTCAATCCCGTTATGAGGGCAATGGTAATAACTTGAACCGTGATACTGACTTCAATGCTTGGCCATAAATAGTTTAACCCTGCATTGATTTGTGATACCGATAATCCTAAGGTTGTCGCAATTCCAAAAAGAGTACCCAAAATTGCAAAGGTATCAACAATATGTCCTGTCGTACCGTGAATTTTATCGCCAATTAAAGGGTAAAGTGTTGAACGCATAGAAAGTGGCAATCCATGTCGAAAAGCAAAATAAGCCAAAGTTAGCCCCACCAAACCATAAATCGTCCAAATATGAAATCCCCAGTGAAAATAGGCAATTTGCATGGCTTGTTTGGCGGCATCAACCGTTTGAGCAACTCCTTCTGGAGGTGAAGCATAGTGTAAAATGGGTTCAGCCACACCAAAAAAGAGCAGCGCAATTCCGTATCCTGCTGAAAAAAGCATGGCAAACCAAGAACCAAAACTGTACTCAGGTTCAGAGTGATCTGGACCTAATTTAATATTTCCCCAAGAAGACAGAGCAATACTTACAATAAAAATTAAAAACAACGCAACAGCTAGCATATAAAACCAACCAAAATCTTGAGTGATATAGTGCAATGTATCAGAAAAGATTTCTCCTGCTAATGTGGGGTTGCTGATGGTTCCTACAACCAACAATACAATTACAACAACAGCAGGAATAAACACAGGGAAAAGTATTGTTGAGTTAGCTTGTTTAAGATTTTCTAAAGACATGAGTATCTCCTTTTTTTCATCTTAACAAAATAGAGATTAAATGGACAATTTCTCCAACAGTTTTTTATAAAAAATATCAAAATCTTTTAAATGTAATTGCGCTTCTCTTTGTTTTTTCCCCCACATAGGTTCTGGGAAAAAAGAGTCTTCTTTAAATCGTGCCATAATATGAAAATGAACATGAGGCAAATAATTCCCAAAAGAGGCGATATTGATTTTTTCAGGTTCAAAATACTCCAGCATCTCTTTTTCTATAATGTCCAAACATTGAAAGATTTCAAGTCGTGTTCTCATATCACACTGGCTAAACTCTTTATAGGGATGTTGGGTAAAAAGTTTTAACCAAGGGATTTCACTGGGTTCAACGGCTATTTTGATAAACTCATTTTCATAGATTATTTTTTCACTCATATTGCTTCCTTTATAGCTTGTCAAAATCGACTTGTATCTCATCCATTTGGCTGGGTTTTAAATATTTGTAAGCATACTTTAGGTGTAATCCTTTTTTAACAAAAAATTTGATTAAGTCTTTATCCAATTCATTGTCTTTTGCCATAAATGAAAGGATTTTCATACTTTGATTTAAGCTGTTGGCATCTTTATAAGGTCTGTCATGAGCTGTTAAAGCTTCAAAAATATCGGCAATGGCTAAAATTCTTGCCTCAAATGAGATTTCATCGCCTTTAAGATTAAACGGATACCCTCCACCGCAAATCTTTTCATGGTGACCGCCTGCAATTCTTGGAATTTCTTTGAGTTTTTTAGGAAAAGGGAGGGATTCAAGCATTTTAATTGAAATAAGTGAGTGATTGTTAATGACCAATCGCTCTTCATTGGTCAATGTTCCTTTTTTGATGGATAAGTTATAAATCTCATTGGGTGTTAGCAAAGGATGGGATTTTCCATTAATGGTGACACTTTTTTGTGCAATCTCTTCTATGCGTTGGATTTTGGCATCTTCCATAAATTCACTGCCCGTATTACATACTACGATAAAGTCGAAATCATCATTGAGTTGAGCTATCTCTTCTTGAAATTGTTCTTCTAACGCCACTTGTGCTTCTCGGGTATTGCATAAGCTCATGGCTTTAAAAAAACTCAATTCTTTCTCTTTTTTTAAGAGTTCAAAACGCACTTCAACTTCGCTGATTCTGTCATGTATGGTTTGCAATTTTCGTGCTTTATCAACCACATATTCAGGCGTAGTAATTTTACCAATATCGTGCATCCAAGCGGCGGTTTTAATCTCTTTTTTTTCATCTTCGTCATAAAACTTATCTTTGTAAAACGTATCATCTTCGTTAATCGCATCCACAAACATCTCAGCAATTTCAGCCACACGACCAATATGTCCTCCGGTATAAGGGGATTTTTCATCAATGGCAGTGGCAATGGTTTTAATAAATGAGTTTAAAAGATTTTCCAAATCATCAATGAGTTCTCGGTTGGAAATGGAAATAGCCGCTTGTGAACCCATGGATAAAATTAATTTTTCATCTTCTGCTGTAAATTCAATTGTATTACGGTGTTCATCTTGTTTGTTAAGCAGTTGTAAAACTCCAATTACATCGCCTTCATGATTGACCATGGGAACAACTAACATGGATTGGGTTTTATATCCGGTATTTTTATCAAAATTTTTTGTGCCTTCAAAGTTAAAGCCTTGTTCGGTGTAAACATCTTTGATATTTATAAGTTTATTTTCCAAAGCACACAACGCAGCAACCATCTCTTTGTTGGGTTTATTGTCGATGTATAAAGGCAATTTTGGCCATGTGATTTTATCTTGTGTTCCTCCCATTTTAATGCCCAAAGAATCCGTTTGAACAACCGTGAAAACCAAACTTTGTTCGTCCACCAAATAGAGCGTTCCCGCATCGGCATTGGTGAAGTTTTTGGCAACAAGTAAGATTTTTTCCATTAATACATCAAAATTCTTTTCACTGGTTAAAGAGTATCCGATTTCAATCAAATCTTGTATCTCTTGTTTTTGTTTTGCTTCTTCATTGATAACCGTTTGAGAGTTATCCAAAGTAAGAATATCACCGTCTTTTAAAATGGCTCCGTCGTTTAATAAAATATTGGCGTCTAAAATCTCTTTTTGAACCGTCTCATAAAAAGAGGGTTTAAGATGATTGATGTAAATCCTTACATCCTTTCGTTGCAACCATTCAAGCTGTTCTTTAAAAATTTTTGCCGTAAAATGCTTACTGTCTTGCGCCAATTTTTCAAAACTTGAGGGAAAAGAGATATCGAAAATGGCTGATTTGATTTTTTTATTTTGATTAATTTCTTCAAATAACGACGGACAAATAAAGGTATCCGATGAAAAAAGCAAGGCATGGTCATTTTTAGAAATAACATACCCACAACTTGAGGTGGTATGATTGTTTTTAACGGCTTTGAGTGAACAGTTCTCAAACTGAATCGTTTCTCCCAATGTAATTTCTTGAAATTTAATGGCATTAAACTTTTTATGAATCAGCTCAATCTCACTAAAGTCAGGCCAAATTTGCCAATTGAAAATAAATTTTTGAAGATGTTCTAATGTCTCTTTTAATCCATAAATAATAAGGGGAGTTTGACGTTGTGTAAAGTACGAATCAATTAAAAAGGGAATTTCAAAAATGTGGTCTAAGTGAGAGTGCGTAATAAAAATATGATCAATATATTGCGCTTTTTCTTTTAATGCACTTAGGATATTCCCTGCATCAATTAAGATATTCTCATCAACTTGTATGCAGGTGGAATTTTTATTGACACTCTTACTGCCATTAGCACCCAAAATCTTAATCGTGTTTTGCATAAAGTTCTCTCCCGAATGATTTGCAGTTATTCTATCCAAAAATGAATTAAATCTTATTGGAGTCATATTCAAGTTACTTTAAGCTAAATTTTATTATAATCCAACTCCATTTTTCAACCAATGAGGAATTTTTTACCAAATACTTGTGTGTTTTGTAAAGAGTTGGTGAGAGGCTTAAGTGTTTACTTGGCCTTAGGATTTAAGTGACCAGTTCACTTCAATTGTGCCTTTTACCTGTTGATTAATGACAATAAACACAAAGGAAAGCAACAATGAAAGTTAGAGCTTCAGTTAAGAAAATGTGTGACAAATGTAAGATTGTCAAAAGAAGAGGAATCGTAAGAGTAATCTGCGAAACTAAAAAACACAAACAAAGACAAGGATAAAAAGACATGGCAAGAATCGCAGGTGTTGATTTACCAAACAAAAAAAGAATGGAGTACGCATTAACGTACATTTACGGAATCGGTTTACATAACTCTCGATTAATTTTAGATGCTGTTGGAATTGATTACAACAAAAGAGCTCATGAATTAACAGAAGATGAAGCAGCAAACATTCGAAAAGAAATCCAAGAAAACTACCAAGTAGAAGGGGATTTAAGAAAAAAAGTTGCAATGGATATTAAATCATTAATGGATTTAGGTTCATACAGAGGGTTAAGACATAGAAAAGGTTTACCTTGTCGAGGGCAAAAGACTAAAACAAATGCTCGAACAAGAAAAGGTAAAAAGAAAACTGTTGGTGCAGCAAGCAAATAAGGATAACTGATGGCAAAAAGAAAAGTAACTAGAAAAAAAATAGTAAAAAAGAATATTGCTGATGGTATCGTACATATTGCAGCAACATTTAACAACACAATGGTAACAGTAACAGACAATGCAGGAAATGCAATTGCATGGTCAAGTGCTGGTAACTTAGGGTTTAAAGGAAGTAAAAAATCTACTCCTTTTGCAGCACAACAAGCGGTTGAAGATGCAATGAAAAAAGCTATTGAACATGGTATCAAACACGTTGGTATTAAAGTTCAAGGACCAGGTTCAGGTAGAGATACTGCAGTTAAATCAATAGGTTCTATTGAAGGTATCACTGTGAAGTGGTTTAAGGATGTTACACCGTTACCACATAATGGTTGTAGACCTCCTAAGAGAAGAAGAGTGTAAGGAGTAGGTTATGGCAAGATACAGAGGACCAGTAGAAAAAATCGAAAGAAGACTTGATGCAGATCTTGGACTTAAAGGTGAGAGAAGATTATCAGGTAAGAGTGCTTTAGAAAAACGACCTTTCCCTCCAGGACAACATGGACAAAGAAGAGCAAAAATCTCTGAGTACGGTTTACAATTAAGAGAAAAACAAAAAGCAAAATATCTTTATGGGGTTTCTGAAAAACAATTCAGAAAATACTTCCAAGAAGCAACACGAAGAGAAGGAAATACAGGGGAAAACCTTGTAAAACTTATCGAGCAAAGATTAGACAACGTGGTATTTAGAATGGGATTTGCTACAACACGAGCAAACGCACGACAATTTACAACACACGGTCACATCTTAGTCGATGGTAAAAAAGTTGATATTCCTTCATACTTAGTCAAACCAGGTCAAAAAATTGAAATTAAAGAAAAATCTAAAACTAATCCTCAAGTGGTTAGAGCATTAGAATTAACAAACCAAACAGGAATTGTTGATTGGGTTGATGTTGATAAAGATAAAGTTTTTGGTATTTTTACTCGAATTCCAACAAGAGAAGAAGTTGTTATTCCAGTTGAAGAGAGATTAATCGTAGAGTTATATTCTAAATAATAAAGCATAAGGTCGCATATGAAGAAATTCGCAGATACACCGTTTTTACCAACAGAAGTTGAGATAGAGGCTATTAGTGATACACAAGCTAAAATAACAGCATACCCATTTGAAAGTGGATTTGCTATTACTTTGGCTCACCCGTTAAGAAGACTTCTTCTTTCAAGTTCAGTTGGTTATGCACCAATCGCGGTGAAAATTGAGGGTGCAAGTCATGAATTTGACTCGTTAAGAGGTATGCTTGAAGATATTGCTATTTTTATTATTAATCTTAAAAACATTAAATTCAAAATCACAAGTGACGAAAGCCAAGTGGTTGCTGAGTACTCTTTTGATGGTCCAAAAGAGATTAAAGGAAGTGATTTAGCAAACTCTGATTTAGAGATTGTAAGTCCCGATGCCCATTTAGCAACCATCAATAGTGATTGTAACTTAACATTCTCTGTTATTATCCAAAAAGGGATTGGTTATACACCATCTGAAGATATCAGAGATATGATTGGGACAGATTATATTCCTATTGACGCATTTTTCACGCCAGTTAAAAAAGTTGTTTATAGTATTGAAAAAATGTTAGTTGAAGATAATCCAAACTTTGAAAAAGCGGTATTTGATATTCACACTAACGGACAAATTTCGCCTATTGATGCGTTTAAAGAGTCTGTTTCTGTTATGTATTCTCAAATGTCAGTATTTAACAAAGTGTTTGATTTATCAGAAGTAACAGTCAATGACAATGGTGAAGAACCACTTGAATTAAAAGATTTAGTTGTAAAAATTGAAGACTTAAATTTAAGTGCTAGAAGTTTTAATTCTTTGGACCGATCAGGGTTAAAATATCTAGGTGAGTTAGTACTTATGAGTGAAGTGGAAGTAAGAAATATCAAAAATCTTGGTAAAAAATCATTGGATGAAATCGCTGAAAAGTTAGAATCTCTTGGTTTCCCAATTGAAGATACTCTTCCAGAAAATATAGCTTCTGCGTTAAGAAGAAAGCTAGAACAGTTAAAAGCATAATAAAGGTTTAATATGAGACATAAGCACGGATATAGAAAGTTAAATAGAACTTCTGCTCATAGAAAAGCGTTGTTAAAAAACTTAGCAATCGCTTTAATTGAGAGAGAAAAAATTGAAACAACAGTTCCAAAAGCAAAAGAATTAAAAAGATACATTGAAAGATTGGTAACAACTTCAAGAAATGCTGATTTTAATACTCACAGACAAGTATTTGCAGCATTACAAGATAAAGAAGCAACCAAAAAAATCATCAATGAAATTGCACCAAAGTATGTTGAAAGAAATGGTGGATATACGTCAATCATCAAAACACGAATTAGAAGAGGCGATGCTACGCCAATGGCATACATTGCGTTTGTATAATAGAAGTTTGAGACGTTAAAAAAGGTCGAAGCATTTGCTTCGACCTTTTTTTGTACATAAAAATTAGCCCAAAATAAAATAATTTTTTCCGTACAAGGGCAACAAAAAGTTTTAATAAAAGATATAGTATAATATTGCCTTGTTTAATAAGGAAATGTAGGAGTAAGAGATTGATAACGCTAAAAGAAGCACTGACATTAAACAACAGTGAAATTGAAAATATAAGAAAAGAATTAAAAGAAAAAATCGCTTTAAATAAGCATTTAGGTGCTTATGTCGAACAACTTACTAACACAGAACTCAATGAAACCGACGCAGGAATTCCCATTGCTATAAAAGATAATATCAATGTTAAAAATTGGGAAATTACTTGTGCCAGTAATATTTTAAAAGGGTACATTTCACCCTACAACGCAACCGTTATCAACAAACTGCAAAAAGCGGGTCTTGCTCCTTTTGGAAAAACCAATATGGACGAATTGGCCATGGGAAGTTCTACAGAAAGCTCTTGCTATGGCAAAACGTTAAATCCTGTTGATACTTCAAAAGTACCAGGAGGCAGCAGTGGTGGAAGTGCTGCTGCTGTGGCTGCTGGATTGGCAATAGCGGCATTAGGAACAGACACGGGTGGAAGTATTCGACAACCTGCTGCATATTGTGGCTGTGTGGGAATGAAACCAACCTATGGAAGAGTTTCACGATACGGGATTGCTGCGTATTCTTCTTCGTTAGACCAAGTAGGTCCTATCACACAAAATGTAGAAGATGCAGCTCTTTTGTACGATATTATTGCAGGACACGATGAAAAAGATTCCACCTCTTCTGAAATTGTCAATACCCCTGTTGCTCCTAATTTAAACCCAAACCGACAATTAACCATTGCCGTGATTGATAATTTTATCAATCAAGCCAGTGAGGAAGTTAAAAAAGGGCATGAAGAAGCCGTAGAAGCGTTAAAAGCAGCAGGACATACCATTATTCACAAAAATATGGTGGATACATCGAAAATATTGTCCAGTTATTATATTATTGCTACAGCAGAAGCTTCAGCAAACTTTTCACGACTCGATGGAATACGATACGGAAATCGAAAAGGCGAGGGCAATTTAAAAGAAGTTTACTTACAAACCAAATCACAAGGATTTGGGCAAGAGGTACAAAAACGAATTATGTTGGGATCGTTTGTACTAAGTTCGGGCTACTATGATGCGTATTATATCAAAGCTCAAAAGGTACGACACCTAATCAAAGACGAATACGAAGCCATTTTTAAAGAAGCCGATTTAATCCTTTCACCTGTTGCTCCTACGGTTGCACCAGAGTTTGGAAGTTTTAAAACATCTTTAGAGATGTATTTAAGTGATATTTATACGATTTCAGTGAATTTAGCAGGATTACCGGCTATTTCATTGCCTGTTGCAAAAACACAAACAGGGATGCCCGTAGGGCTTCAACTTATTGGTCGTGCATACGATGAACAAACCTTGTTTGATGGGGCGTTAAGTTTAGAAAAACAAATTAATTATACAAATATATAGGGGATAACATGAGAATAAGAAAAAAAGCACTCACTTTTGAGGATGTACTGCTTGTACCTGCTAAATCCGAAGTATTACCAAAGGAAGTGTGTTTAACCACCAAATTAACAAAAAATATTACAATGAATATTCCTTTTGTCAGTGCTGCTATGGATACCGTAACTGAATATAAAGCAGCCATTGCGATGGCAAGATTGGGAGGAATTGGAATTATCCATAAAAATATGGACATCCAATCTCAAGTATTGCAAGTGCAAAAAGTGAAAAAAAGTGAAAGCGGAATGATTATTGACCCTTTTACCATTACACCGGAACAAACACTTCAAGACGCAGAAGATATCATGGCAAATTATAAAATCTCTGGTGTTCCCGTGGTTGATGAAAACAAAATTTTGCTGGGAATTTTAACCAACCGAGATATGCGGTTTACCAAAGATTTTAGTTTAAAAGTTAAAAATAATATGACTAAAATGCCTTTAGTTACAGGTAAAGAAGGAACCTCTTTAGAAGAAGCTGCTGATATTATGCACCAAAATAAAATCGAAAAGCTTCCCATTGTCAATGCACAAAACAAACTTATTGGGTTAATTACGAGTAAAGATATCAATAAAAAAAGAGATTATCCAAACTCAAACAAAGACAGTTTTGGACGACTTAGAGTCGGTGCTGCTATTGGTGTAGGACAACTCGATCGTGCAACGGCTTTAGTTGAAGCAGGCGTAGATGTTTTGGTATTAGATTCAGCTCACGGACACTCAAAAGGGATTTTAGACACCGTTAAACTCATTAAAGAGCAACTTAAAGTTGAAGTTATTGCTGGAAACGTAGCCACAGCAGAAGCTACGGCTGATTTAATCGCTGCAGGGGCAGATGCCGTTAAAGTAGGGATTGGACCAGGAAGTATTTGTACGACAAGAATCGTAGCAGGTGTTGGAATTCCTCAAATTTCAGCCATTGATGAGTGTGCTGCAGAAGGAGCAAAACACGGTGTGCCAATCATTGCAGACGGTGGGATTAAATACTCAGGCGATGTAGCAAAAGCCTTAGCCGTAGGGGCAAGTTCCGTGATGATGGGAAGTGCCTTAGCAGGTACCGATGAATCTCCGGGTGAAGTGGTACTTTTCCAAGGAAGAAAGTTTAAAACATACCGAGGGATGGGCAGTATTGGCGCAATGACAAAAGGAAGTACGGATCGATATTTCCAAGAAGGAACCGCAGCTGATAAACTCGTACCCGAAGGAATTGAAGGGCGAGTCGCTTACCGAGGAGAAATTGCTGATATTATCCACCAATTTGTAGGTGGACTTAGAAGTTCTATGGGATATTTAGGAAGCAAAGATATTCCCACATTCCAAGAAAGAGCAGAGTTTGTAGAGATTACGAGTGCAGGGTTGAGAGAGAGTCATGTGCATGATGTGACGATTACTAACGAAGCACCAAACTACCACGTATAAAAAGGTGATGTGATAAACATCATCTTTTTGCCTTACTCTGCGTTGAATCTTGAATTTTAATGCTCACGTACTACTTGTACGCTCCGCTTAAAATCCAAGCTTCGCCTTGACTAAACTCAAAATCTAATCTTTCTAACATTACTTTTGATAAAAAGAAAATGTACTTGTAAACATTATAGTGAGTGATGCAAGTACGAAGTGTAAAAAATACATTCTAGGCAGAAATTCTAGTTTATCGTTATACTGTAGCAATGTTATATAATCAAAAAAACTTAAAGTATTTTCATACGAAAATAAATAATAAGTAATCAACAGTAGAATAATATAACTCATAGTTCTACGAGCCGCTTGCAAATTCCACCATCATAAACTAGTGAATTTGTAAACCTACTAAACTTATCAAGCAGATCTTTTAAACTTTTAATCATTTTACCGCTTTATGGGTCAATTTTAGATAAAAAACTATTA